>Ga0214473_10000441_pt1 | contig 58536 bp, 50 predicted proteins | sample RVTome_7_FD_203509 | JGI IMG/M metagenome (GOLD analysis project Ga0214473, IMG submission 203509) | Soil microbial communities from uranium-contaminated site in the Upper Colorado River Basin, Wyoming, United States - RVT98D197 | ecosystem: Environmental > Terrestrial > Soil > Contaminated >... | reverse complement strand
CAGTGAGAATATTGGAAGCTGTGAAAAGATGAGAGGGTATCTGTTCGGCAAACGTCCTCGAATAATTATTACGGGGTTTGCGGGCATTGCGTTGTTATTTGTTATTGCCCCCGTTATTTTCAGGATTGTTTACGGCGACGTTTACCGGGAATCCGTAACGGCATTGAGAATTCTTCTGGTCGCCGCCGCGTTGTCGCTATATATTATTTTTTACGAGGTTATTCTTTACGCCTTGAAACGATACAAATTCATCCAGGCTGTTAACGTTATACATGTTTGCGTGAATCTGGCTTTGGACTTAATTCTCGTACCGATAATGGGTTTTTGGGGTGCGGCGGTCGCGACAGTTTGTGCGTATATTTGTCGTGTGATTACAATTGAGATTTACTTTAGATTGAAGCTGGCGAAGGAACTGAAGCTGTAAAGAGATTTTGTCAGAGCAGGAAATATGGCAGAACTTAAGAATACCGGTGAAAGAGTCATAGAGCCCGAAAGCTGCCAGCATGATATAAATTATCTGCGGCATATGACCGCTTACACATTTGCGATGCAGTTTGTTAAGGGCAAACTGGCTCTGGAGGACGGGTGCGGTTCCGGCTATGGTTCATATTATCTTGCGACCAATGGTGCTAAAAAAGTAGTCGGAATAGATGTGGCTGCGGAGGCGGTAGAGTACGCGAGAAACCGGTACAAGCGTGAAAATCTTGAATTTATACAGATGAACAGCACCGAATTAAGCTTCAGCGACGAAAGTTTCGATGTGGTGACTTCTTTTCAGGTGATTGAACATGTCGAAGATTTCGATAAGTTTTTGCGACAGATGGTGCGAGTATTGAAGAAGCAGGGGACAGCGTTGATTTCGACGCCCAATAAGCAGACTTATTCGCCCGGCACCACCGTGCCTGAGAACCCGTTTCATGTGAAAGAATTTTATCCGGCAGAGTTTCGTGAACTGCTGCAGCAACATTTTGGCGAAGTTGACATATTAGGGATTAACCAAAGCAGTAGAATGGAAACTATCGAGGAGGCCGTCGAATCTTCATTGAGAAATCGAGTGAAAAAATTGTTGCGTAAGATTGGGCTTGGTTTTTTGCTAAAGAAGGTTCCGAAGTGGTTGACGGCAGACCCGTATGCGGGCAAGGGCATCGATGTTTCTGATTTTATGGTTGCCAAGTGTGACCCCGCGAAGGCGATAGACCTTATTGCGATTTGCAGAAAGAAATGAAGTGATTAGTTTGAGCTTTTGACCGCAAAAAATGCGAAACGGTGTTTGTGCGATTATTGTTACTTATAATATCGGCAGGGCGGTTGCCGGGTGCTTCGATTCCATAAAAGAGCAGGTTGAAGAAGTTGTTGTCGTAGATAACGGTTCCAGCAGCGAGACACTGTCGGTGTTGGGTGATATCGAGAAAAATAATTCTAACGTTCGGATTTTTTATAATCGGCAAAATGTGGGGATAGCGGCTGCGTTTAATATCGGAGTCTGTTACGCAAGAGGGAGAAAATATAAATGGGTTTTGCTGCTGGACCATGACAGCGAAGCGACACCGGCGATGGTTGATAAGCTGCTTGAGGCATATAGGCTGCTGAGTGAAAAAAGTGTCGGCGATATAGCGATTGTAGCAGCCAATACGTTCGATAAAAACGCTCAGAGATATATAGTGCGGCAAAGTTTGTTTGGCGACGGCAGAGAAATAGCAGAGGTTGAAAACGCTATTTCGGCGGGCAGCCTGATAAACATCGACGTATTTGAAAATGTGGGTTTGTTTAATGAAGTTTTATTTGCGTATTATGTCGACGACGATTTTTGCCTGAAGTGCAGGTGGAAAAAGTGGAAGATATTTATCTGCAAACAAGCGGTTCTGCTTCACGAGGAAGGGCGCAAGGAAGTAAGAAAATTTTTCGGCAAGGAGTTTGTTTTCAGAAATTATGATTTCCGCGCGAGCTATTACATATCGAGGAACGGTATTTATATGCTGAAAAACTTTTTTAAGTCTTACCGATATGGCAGTTGCCTTAAGGTTATTGAACGGCAGTTCAGTGATATGTTTAAGGTCATCTTGTTTGATAAAACAAAAGGCAGGATGATTCGTTTTATGCTAAGGGGTGTTTGGGACGGCATTATTAACAGGTACGGCAAGTTAGAGACGGAGGGTATTCGTGATTAGCGTAGTTATACCGGCGTATAACGCGGAGCGGTTTATCAGGCGTACGATAGACAGTGTGCTTGCCCAAACTTATACGGATTACGAGATTATCGTGATTGATGACGGTTCTACGGATGGTACCGGTGAAATTGTAAGAGGATACGGCTCAAAGGTTCGTTATATTTATCAGCAAAACGCGGGTGATGGTGGTGCAAGAAATGCCGGCATCTATGCGGCAAAAGGGGAGTGGATTGCTTTTTTGGACCATGATGACGAATGGCTGCCGGAGAAACTTCGGCTTCAGGTAGAACTACTTTCGCGAAATCCGCAGCTCCGATGGTGCGCTACTAATTTTTACAAGCAGTCAGAGGTGCGTAAAATTACTGCCAGTGATGAGTGGGTATTAACCACGGCATTGGGCGAGAAGGAATATTTCGAGAATTTTTTTTCAGCCATTGCCAGGCTCAAGTTCTGGTTTTTGACTTCTACGATTGTGGCCCATAAAGAAGTGTTCAAGCAAGCGGGGTTTTTTGATACGCATTGGATGCGCTGCGCGGATATGGATATGTGGTGGCGTATTGCTTATCAGTTTCCGAGTGTCGGGTATTCGGCGGGGCCTTTGGCTATTTTGCACATCGATGTTCAGGATGTTGTTTCGACGAAGCTGCGTATGGAAAGCAAAAGGGGGGCGGAAACGCGTGAATTGGTAGCAATGCATTTAAGGCTGGCCGAAGAAAAACAAATGTTTGGCGAATTTAAGCCGGTGGCTAAACGGCTTTTGTGGGGCAGCCTGCTGACGACTATCTTTCGAGGCTTCAAGGAAGATTCGCGGGTAACCGTAAGGGAGTTCAAAGATTTATTTACGTGGTATATACGAGTTGCGGTTTATTTGTTGACCGTATTTCCAAAAGTAACTTCCAATGCAGCGAGAGCGGGTGCTTATATATGGCACAAGCTGGGGATGGAACAGGATGTTTCCCGGCGATGGATTGAACTGGAAGAAACCGAATCTGGAAATAAAAAAGGCTGCGAGCATTAATAGGATATCAGGGGGGCATAACTCCACCACTTATTGTCGTATAAGTCAAAATCGGTTAATGCTCCCGCCGCCGCTTGAATGCGTCTTTCTTTTAAAGGGTCACCACAATACTGTTTGGAGAAAAGTTCAGCTTGAATAATTACCAAATCTTGCGAATATATCGCCTGTTGAGTTGTCTGGCTTTGATGTAAGAATTTGCCGGAGCTGTTCAGCATCGACCCAGTTGGGTAAAATCAAGTTATAAGGATTTTCTGATGTACAGTAATTGAATTTAGCCGGTTCCATCTCAGCTAAGTGTTTTATACAGTTAAAGGCAGAGTCCATAAATTCCGGAGTAAACTCAAAGCAAATCACAGGTATCGGTTGCGACAACCCTTTTATTATATGGTCCTCATAGCCCTCAGCATCAATTTTGATAAAGACAGGTTTGCCATATTCCCTTATTAAGTCATCTAAAGTTGTTACATTTACAGTTATTTTTTTATTCCAGTTACATTGTGCGTATCGTCCGCTTGATTTTACGTTCTCAACCCATTCTTTGGATAGCGATGAGAGTGAATGTGCATTGCACATCATCATTTCTTCCTGACCGCTGCATTCACCGACCGCCTTTTGCACTAACGTTACGTTATTGCACTTATTGTATTTTTTTTTAAGAACCCGCATGCATTGAGGATGAGGTTCAACGGCCACCACTTTTGTATTTATTTTCAATAAAACTCTGGTTCTTCTTCCCACGTTAGCACCAATATCGAAGCACAGGTCGCCTTGATTAACAAAACGGGAATAAAACTTGATATATTTTTTTTCTGTGTTTGTCGTCCAATTTTTGAAGTCCACGATTTTGTCGTATAACCCCAAGGCCAAGAACAGTTTTCGGGTTACTTTATTCATTTAAATTTTCTTTCCAGGAGATAAAGTTAAATAGTATTTTATGGTTTTTCCGCGGTTATTGCACGAGAAATTTTCAATTTTTTGGGAAAGCCTATTTCAAGGCCAACTGGTTTTTGATTTTTTCGAGGACTTCTTCGATGGAAATGGATTGCATGGCTTCGTTGGTCAAGATTTTGCGCTGGATGGCATAGGCGGTTTTTTCGGATTCTTCGGAAGGTCGGTAAAGAATTGTGTGCGGGGTGGTTTCCTGCGGTGAAACGCGAAGGGATGGTTTGACCGGGCCGAAAATGGCGACGGTCGGAGTGCCTACGGCGAGGCTTATGTGCATCGGGCCTGAATCAGCGGTCACGAATACATCGCACTGTTTTATTACCCAGAAAAGTTCGGGGATGGAAAGTTTATTAACGAGGTCGAGGCCGGGTGCTTTTGAGAGATAATCTTTTTTGCTTCCGACGACGATGACAGTGCCGGGCAGTTTCGCAAGTTGTTCCCGCAATTCATCGAATTTAGACCACTGCCGCCATTGCATACCGCAAAAGGGGTGGACACCGATGAGGGGTCGTGGGAGGTTGTCGGGCAGGATTTGGTTGTGATTTGGCGGCGTTGGTATTTTGAAGGTTGGTTTTGTATCACCGAGTTCAATATCAAGCAATTTAAGCAAGTGTTTATTTTGTTCACCCGGGAAATCGTTTCTGAGGTTGCCGCATAGCCAGTATTTGCTGCCGAGACCTGCGAGCAGAAGTTTGCGGACGGGATTGGGCCAGAAGACGATGGCGAGGTCGAAGTTTTTTTTTCGCAGTTGGAGCAAGAGTTTCCAGAACCTGGTGAGCATAAAGCGGATTACACTGCCCCAGCGATAGCTGTGCAGTCCTATGTCGATGGTTTCGTTGATAGCGGGGACGAGTTTGCAAATTTCATTGGCGCCGCGATTAAAGTGTGCCAGTACGGTCAACTCAGCATCCGGGAATTTTTGTTTTACGGCGCAGATTGCAGGCAGTTCCATTATTACGTCGCCGATTCCGGCGGCTGTCATACATAATATTTTTTTAGGCTGTGGAGGCGGCTCTTTGAAGTTCGCGAGCCAAGCGGGTTTACTAAGTGGTAAAAGAAGTCCGAGTTTACTCATATCAGCCACTTTATATTTATGCAATCACTCCGCAATGGTCAAATAAGCACAGGGGACTTTCAGCCAGGTAGTAAGGTTGATAATCTCGATAGAGGTGAAGCCTGCCTGTTTTAGTTTTTCCGTAATTTCTGTTTTGTTGTAATTATATTTATCGATTTTTCTTACTGTTCTTGCCAGATGGATATACACAAATCCGAAGCCGTATCTGGAGATTATTGTGGTCATCAGTTTTCCGCTTGGCTTAAGAACTTTTTTCGATTCGGCGAAGAAGGTGCTTAGCTTGTCTGGGTTCAAATAATCGGTCATCCACATTGAGATAACGAGGTCGAATTTTTCGTTTTTAAGCAATTTTGTAATTTCGGTAGCATCGCCCTCATACAGCCTTACAGGCAGTTTGCACAGATGAATATTTCGGTCGAGACCGACGATTTCGTTATTTTTCAGAAGCGACCTTGTGTAGAAGCCTGTGCCGAGACCGACATCCAGAATTTTTTTATTTTTTATCTCAGACAGCAGGGGCAAAATTTTTCTGTTAGCGGGCACACTGCAGAACCAGGACATAAGGGTTTTTTTATCATAATCCTGAGCGGTCATATCACGGTATCTATCGTAATTTTTCATTGTAAAGGTGATCCAATGGTTTGCTTTGGAAGCTTTTTTCTTTCAGATACGCTATTATTATTTCGAGTTTGTTTATATACGCTTTTTGGGCGAGTGCGGTTTTTACAAATGGTGTCTTACCGGGAATTATTTCCATTGAGTGGAACATCATATTGAATACAGGGGTGTCGTACTTTTTCAGAAACTCTTTGACGAGCAGTTTCATTTCGAAAACGGTCATATGTGTAGGTCTTAGCCACCTGTGGAAGAACCATTTATCAGGGAGCAGGAAGAATCTTTTTTTGGAAATAGAAATGGGGACTTCGAGGATTTTTGAGCTGCCGGGGGAATAATAATCATCAGAGGAAATAAAGTAAGGCTGTTCCGGCGCCTTTGAATGGTCGGGGCCTGACTGGTATGACCAGTCGATGTGCGGAGTGATGGAACTGTCAACCTTGTAATCGAGTTTTTCGAGGGACTTGATTGTGTCGAGGTCTGCGCCGTATCTTGCAGCACGGTATGAGACGGGACGGACTCCGAGATTTTTTGCAATCAGGTCTGTGAGGTTTTTTATTTTTTCAAATTCGACTTCCGTACTGCACGCGAAGCATGGATATTCCTTGCTGGGTGTTCCCGCGAAGTTTTCATATTTTTTTTGAGGCTCGATATATTCCGAGTGCAGATGGGTCCCGATTTCGGCTCCGAATTGGATTTCTTTTTTGAGAACTTCGCAGCATTGGGGGTCGCGGACGACTTCCGGTGATACGAAATAAACAGGCTTGATTTCGAATTTATTCCAGATTGGGCGCAGAATTTGCGGGACGCCGATTAAAACGGATTCGAAGACAAGCGGGTCGGACCTTTTCCACGAGGTATCGCAGTCCGGTTCGGTGTCAATCGTTATAATGAAAGTTTTTTCCATACGGTATTTCTCAGTTTTTATATCGTATCACCGAGATTGTACCGGCGTTTAACATTGAAATACATTTGGAGATACTGGTCGGCTACATTTTTCCAGTTAAACTGCTCGGCACGGGCTCTTGCCTGCGTACACATTTTGTTATAAAGCTGCTCGTTGTCGACAATCGATTTGACCGCATCAGCGATGGCCTGTGCGCTGGTCTGGCCGACGACGATGCCATTATCGCCGATAAGCTCTTCGATTCCCTCGCAGGGGGTGGTGACAATGGGCAGTCCGCAAGCCATTGCTTCGAGCATTGCGTTGCTCATTCCCTCCTGCAGTGTAGCGCTTACGAAGATGTCACTTTGCCGGTAGATTTGAGGCATTTTTTCCTGCTCGATTCTGCCTGTAAGCTCGATGCGGTCGTCGAGTTTTGCGGTGGTGATGAGAGATTTTAACCGGTTTTGCAGTGCGCCGCCTCCGACGACGGTAAGATGGGCGTTGAAACCTGTATCGTGAAGAATTCGGACGGCGTCAATGAGCATTTCGACCCGCTTGGTTACGGACAATCTGCCGACGGTCAAAAGTTTTATTTTGGCGTCTCTCGGTTTGTTTTCCGCAGGCCTGAAGAAGTTGAGGTCGACACCGTTTGGAATTACCTCGATTAAAACGGATGGAAGAAATTTCAGAGCGCGGTTTTTTAGACCACGGCTGTTGGCGACAATGGCATCGGCGTTTTCCCAGATGCGTCTGAAAACCGGGGCCAATATTTTATAATCGAGTTTTAATCTTGCGTGCTCACCGGGTACATCTGAACCGCGGAGGGAGATTATGTAAGGCAGTTCGTCAACCGACCTGTAGCAGAGCCAGCCCGTTGGAAAACCGAAGAAGGCGTGCACTAAATTGTAATTGTTGTTTTCGAGCAGGTGGCGGTAATAATGGCGTGTTTTTATGAGCCATTCGATTACTTCGATTTTTCGCCAGTGATGAAGATTTTTTTTATTTACGCCAATTCTGTAGATGGTAATGTTTTCTGAGAACTGATTTTTGTAAAAGCCGCGTTTGGGCGCGGAGGTCAGCACATCAATTTTCAGGTCTGGTTTTTGCACATATTGTTTTAAGATTGAAAGGTGGGCATTAGCGGCACCACCACCGATAGGGGGGAATTCGTAATTAAGCATCAGGAGATTCAGCTTGGCCACCTTATTTTTGCTCCTTATTTTCCGTTGCGGAGTTAAGCTCAAACACAATATGGTCCCCGAACGTTTTTGCGATGTGGTAGTTTGTCATAACGAAGTCCCGAAGAGGTTTAAAAGCTTCGTATCTCAGCGCCTCGTCTTTTCCGAAACTTTCGCGTAGAGAATCGGTCCACATTTTGTCGTAGAGTAAGATAACGTTTTTGTTCTTGGGCAAAAAGGCGGGTTCTTTGTTTCCCATAAACCCTTCCGGCATTACAGGCCACAGCTCGAAAGGCAGTCTGTCGAGAGGCAGGTGACGTTTTCTGCTGTCAACGATGAATTTTGGTTTTTCCTTTTTGAGCGCGGCCACGAGTGTCTGCATATTTTCTGCGAGGACCTGTGGCGCCTTGATGTGCATCTCGCTTTCAAAGGCCTTTGGTGCGGGACTGAATCTTTGAGCCCGCACGTATATGCCTGGATACCAGCCCCAGACATATATTTTGTCTTTCGGTACAGAGTTCAGGCGAATGTAATCTCCGAGCGGTTCCCAATAGGCAATCATCCCCCCGAGCTTGTGCCGCAGAGAAATTTCCTTCAGCTTTTGAGCATAACCGTGACGTTTTTCACCGTAATCGAGGCCAGACCAGGCGCTTCTTCTTATTCCGAAAAATATGTGCCAGGACATGATTACCATACAGAGCAGACCAGCGGCACCTATAAGGAGCCATTTGGTTTTGGATTTGGCGGCAGCGAGTGCATCGCTGTAGAGGGAGATGAAATATCCACCGAGGAAGGCAGCGGAGACGTTCAGCGGCAGGTAGTACTGTTCGTAAGAGCGTGGGCTAATCCACGCAAAGGCCATATCGAGCAGCCACCAGACAGCGAGCAGTAGAACAAATCTATCCGAGATTCTTGGTTGCAGTTTATTTGTCTCAGAAGCAGTCGCGACCCTAATCAGTCGAATTAATATAGCTATGATTGCGCCGACCGCGAGGGTGACGGGTAATATGAGAACGAGTGAAAATCGCAGCGCTCTTGGCCACAGTTCAGCAAACGGCATGATTTCCCAGGCTTTAGAGACGTAAGAACCGGCAGCAGCGGTTGAGGTTTTTGCAGGAAGGATGAAGCCGAGTGCGAATTTCCAGATGGAAGCATAAGGCAGGGCAGTACCTACATTCCAGCCGATTATCCATACATAAACAGGTGCGATAGCTGCGGCGGCGCCTGCTGCCAAAAGGGCAATATCAGTGAAGGTTTGTTTCCATGTTCGGTTTTTCAGGAAGGGCTGTGCGATAAGAAAAAGTCCAAGTGCTCCGAGGGCGGAAGTGCCTGTTTCCTTAAAAAGCGGCGCCCATATTAAAAATGCACCTGCAAGGCATGCGAGAAGCCATCTGCTGTCGAGCTGGTAAAGGATAAAGCAGCTTATGCCTATCACCATGCAGGCAATCATATATTGCTCTTTGACGTTGCCGAATTTGGCGATATAAGGGAACGACAGGTATGTTGAGGCGACTATTACACTGACAGCAGCGGCTAAGGTGCCGAAAAGTTTTCTCGCGGTGATAAACATTAATATGAGGGCAAGGGCCTGAGAAATCCCCTGAATGAATTTCGGCCCGAATTCGCTGAAGCCGAAGAGTTTTACACCGAGGATATTTACGAGCAGAGTACCGAGTGCAGCGCTGGGTATTTCATCGATGCCTATTTTTGCGCCATCGAGGATGTGCTTTGCTGAATATACATTAGCGGCACTATCGAATGGGTCGGGGGTATTGAATTCGTAGTACTTACCCAACACAAATGGTATGGAGGTGAGAACAATTACCAGAGCTAAGATGAAGAATTTTTTGCAGTTATGAAGTGAGGCAGCGGGGTCTTGAGGAAGGTGTTTTATATTTTTATCGAAAGGTTTATATTTTTGAAAAGATTTGTTCATTTTTTGTTAGTATCATCCGGCGCAGATTCGATAATTTCCCGAATTACATAAGTTGGCCGCCCCTGGGATTCGTGATAGGTCCGCACGAGCAGTTCGGCGAGCAGGCCCATAAGAATAAGCTGTACCGTTGTTGTAATCAGCAGCGCCGTCAGGACAAGCAACGGATTTCTGTTCATCGGCAACTGAGCCGGCGAGAGGAATTTTTGATAAAGCACCACAGCACCCACAAAAAATGCGCCGAGGCCGCTTAACAGACCGAGTCCCCCAAAGATGTAAATGGGTTTTGTTGAAAATGAGCCGAGGAATTCGACGGTAATCAGGTCGAGCATAACTTTCCAGGTCCGCCCGAGACCGTATTTGGCAGCTCCTGCGGTTCGAGGGCGGTGGTTTACGACCAGTTCAGCAATTCTGGCACCACTCCAGCTCGCCAGAGCCGGTATGAAACGGTGCATCTCACCGTATAATTTTGTCTGCGTTAGAACTTCCTTTCGATATGCCTTTAAGGTGCAACCGAAGTCGTGGAGATTGACACAGGTGCTTTTTGAAATGAGCCAGTTAGCGAGTTTTGAAGGCAAAAGCCTCGTGACGGCCTTATCGTGCCTTTTTTTTCGCCAGCCGCTTACGACATCAAAACCTTCATTGAGCTTTTCAATCATTTTAGGAATATCGGCAGGGTCATTTTGCAAATCAGCATCAATAGCAACTACGATATCGCCTTTTGCATGTTCAAAACCAGCACTAAGGGCTGCGGTCTGGCCGAAATTGCGGCGGAAGCTTATGATATGGATTTTGGGGTCGGATTTTTGCAAACCGCGGAGAATATTCAGGCTGTTGTCGGTGCTGCCGTCGTCGATGAAGATTATTTCGTAATCGTATTTATCGGACAGGGTCTTTGTGAGCTGCTGGCAGAGCGGCTTGATATTATCCTGCTCGTTAAGCAGCGGCGCTACCACCGATACCTTAAAGCTTTGTAAGCTCATAATTTGCTCCATGTAAAGCGGTTACGTAAATGTACCATAATAACGTTTAAAATATCGGCTGTAAAGGCTGTTAGAGAACAGGGTTCTCTACAGATATAGAAAAAAGGGACAGGCACCGGAAGCCGGAGCCTGTCCCCGTTAGCTTTTGTAAATGGAAAACCTATCTTGCAGTTTTGCGGACTTGTTCCTTTATACGCTGGATGTGGCCTCGACCGAGAGCTTTTACTTCGCAACCGAGTTCGAAGTAACGGCGTATTTTCTGGTCGTCGAGGATTCCGAAGCAGTCGATAATGGCAAGTGGCGCACCTGCCCAATCGCGGATTTTATTGGGGTCGAGCTGCAAATAGGGAGCGTGGGGGACAGCCAGTATCAGGGCGGCGGCGCCTTTTATCGCGGCGGGCAGGTCGTGCTGGACGCGAATATTTACGAGGTCAGCCTGATTTCGGAAGAATCTAGTCCATGAATGGCCTGGGGCAGGGTAAGTGTCCTGTTTTTCGAGTTCATACCAATGTTCGAGGTACGGGTCGTGGATTCGCATATCGGCGCCCATTTCAGTAAGTTTTCTGACGACGATTTCGGAGCCGCTGTAGCGGGTATCGGCGACGTCTTGACGGTAGCTTGCGCCGCAAAGTAATATCGTGGTGCCGGCGACCTGTTTACCCATATTTCGCAAGGCGTCCCTTGTAAGGGCGGCGGCGTGCAGGCCGCGTGTATCGTTGATGTCGACGGCCATTGGAGTAATTTTGAAAATGTCATCGTTGAATCCGAGTATGTGCTTGTAAGCCCAGTAACCGAGGCCGCCGTCTTTTGGCAGGCAGTAACCACCGATACCGGGGCCGGGGAATATCATGTTGTTGTGTGTCGGGCGCATCCTTATTGCCTTAATTACCTTTATCAGGTCAACACCGTTGCGTTCAGCGAACAGGCTCCATTCATCGAGGAATGCGAGAATGGTTGCGCGATAGGAGTTCTCGACGATTTTTGTGGTTTCCGATTCGATGGGTCGGTCCATGACTGTGAGCGGAAACTTTTCGGTATTTAAGACCTCGTGCAGAAATTTTTCTACGCGTTGTCTTGCCTGCTCGTTGCAGCCTGAGCAGACGCGCCAGAAATCACGAATGGAAGAAATGTATTCTTTACCTGGCATAACACGTTCGAAGCTGTGTGAAAGCAGCGGTTCGGAAGTGATGCCGCGTGCGGCGAAAGCTTTTTTCATAATCGGCCAGGCGACGAATTCAGTTGTTCCCGGTGCGACGGTTGTTTCGATGAGAGTCAGGCAATGAGGCTGAACTTTATCACCGATGGTTTTCATTGTCTCTTCGAGTGCTCTCATTTCCGCTGTTCCTGAGCGCATATTGCCGAGTTCGTGTTTCGTATAATCACACTGTACATCGACGACAACGCAGTCGGCCAGTTTAAGACAGTCACTGTTATAGGTTGCGATGAGGGTTTTTTTGTCGAGTACGCAGCGGGCAATCATTGGGTCAACTTCCGGGTCCTCGGCCTTTACGGGTGAGCGTCCGAGGTTTAGCAAGGGGATTTTCCAATAACTTCTGGCGCTTGGCCGCTGGCAGCCGATGACGAATTTGGAAGGTTTTTTGGTTTTCTTATCTACGGTGTCTGCGATTATGGCAGCCATAACCGCGCCGACAAAGCCTACACCCATTACGACGACGATTTCCTTGCCTTCTTTCCGTGCGGCCTGCACAAACGACTCAACGCGTTTAAATTCGGTGTCATATTCCTGAGGTGTCGGCAACGGAAAACTTTGTCCATCGGAGCTTACTGAATATTCAGTCATTTTTTGCCTCTCCGTTAATTAAGAATTTATATTTTTTAATTTCGCGTCAGCAATGTATCAGCTATCGGTTATTTATCAAGCCTTTCATTTTTATATATCGGCAAGATTATGTAGGTATACGCCATTAAGAAAAGCGCGGTTCTGACAGTTTTCTGCTGTTTTTTATACTAATCCCTCATTGCATTTCGGAAATATGAAGTGGAGCCTGGGCGTACGGGTCTGATTATTTTTGCAGTTCTTGAATCTGCAAAGTCTCAGTTGAGCTGTCGGCATTGGCAGGTGGGTTGAGCGACTGTGGAGCAGCGACTTTGCGATAGCCGAGGGCTTTTATGACTTCGAGAACTTCCGTCCATGTCGGGAAGGGGCGGGAGTTTTTCTTTTTGTATTCGTCGATGGCCATGAGGAATTCAAACTGCTCATCGGACATTTCACCTTCTTCGGCGCTCCTGCGGTCGTCTGTTCTTCGTTTGCCCGGGCCGCGACAGCGGTCGAGGCCGAGGCGTCTGTCAACGACACCGGCCCTTCGGTCTTGTCCTGAACGGCGTTCTGTAAATGATTTTTCATCCATTTGTGCGGCTTTCTCTTAATGCACAATCTTGTTAGAGCAAGGCTTGTTTATATACAATCAAAAATTATCATCGAGCAGGTCATCATAATCGACCTGATTTTCATCTTCTTCGTCTTCGAGGGCGAAATCGTAAAAGTCGTCATAGGCACCTTGTGATTCTATTATGACGTGTGCCTCGTCGAGACATTCTTCGGGAACCAGGACAGCGATTCCGTCGGTGCTATCCGACTGCTCCTTCTGCTTTTTTAAAGTCACGGGAATGTCATTGTTATGCAGCAGTATCTCGTATTCTTTGGCCTGTTCGATGTCCTGTGTGAAAGCGACAACGACGAGTTCGGAGGTATTGGTCCGCGATTTTTGATTCCCGCCTTCGCGAAGGCTACGGTGGGCAGGTTTGGGTGAGCGTTTTGCCATAAATATTTCTCCGTAGAAATAATTTTCAATTCTTATCTGTTCGTTGAGATAATTTCGTCAAAAAAGCGTACGGGAATTATAAAAAAAGTAAAAAGTCCGCCATTTTTTTGCAGGCAAAAAATGGCGAGACCTCGTCAAAAGCCCCGGAGGCTTTTGACGGGTAAAAAGTAAAAGTGCGGAATAACGTGTTTTGCAGGGATTAAAAAAAAAGTTTTTGAGTGTATTTTTTTGTTGCAAATAGCAGGATGGGTATATAATACAACGCTTTATGGCGTTTAAATCAGAGGTTAAACGGCGGACCGGTCAAAAGCTTGGTGCTTTTGACGAGGTCTGGTCATCCCGATAAATCGTGATGGCGGACTATTTAACTTAACTTTTTTACATGGAGGATTATTACAAATGGCAAAGCAAAGAGAGTCGTTGATTGTGGCGAGCAAGGTGAAGGCGTACATCAAGAGCAAGAAGATGATGACATCAGCGGAGGCGATAGGGGCTCTGAGCGAGAAGGTGTATTGCATTTTGGATTGTGCGGCAGAGCGTACGAAGGGAAATCGCCGTAGCACCGTCAAGGCCCAGGACCTATAAGAAGTCCATTTTCATGACGCATGGCGAGAGGAGCAGCCTGGCATAGAGGCAGACAGGCTAAATTAGTCTGCGGAAGTTGTTTTGGCTGCTTGAGTTGCGTGGAAGATACGCCGTTCCGTTAGCGCGTAGCGGAACGGCGTTTTTTATTTCCAAGGTTTTTGTTACGGTTACTTTTCTATGCCTCGCGGGGGTTGTTGGTGACAGGGGGTGTCGTTAGTTGGGAGGGAAATTTGAGGAATTTGTCATAGTTTTGGGCACTACTCCGGGCGGGGGTTAAAAATGCGTTATCAGTATTAAAAAATGGGATTTTTGCCGGATTTAGTGAACGAATTAGGGGTAAATGGGCGATTTATAGGTTAGAACTTAGCGCAAATAGCAGGATTTTAAACGATTTAAAATTAAGGCAGTTAAGGTGCTTGACGATAAGAGATTAGCCCCGAATGTATCGAGGGTAGCGAGGGAGAAGTTCGTTCAAAGCTTGGATTTGGGCTAATAAAGGTTTGTAATTTGTTGTAAGACGTGTAGTTAGGTAAATCTAAAAAGAGGGTAACATGCGGGTATTTATGTTGGGCTGGGAATTTCCACCTTTTATCAGCGGCGGTCTGGGCACGGCGTGCTACGGGCTGACGAAGGCGATGGACCAGCTCGGCATGAAGATAATATTCGTACTACCGAAGGCGGTGGATTCGAGTTGCGCCAGTCACGTCAAGTTGTTAACACCCAGTTCTGTATCAAACCAAAGGGAGGTGGAAGGGTCGAGTCTTAAAAACGTAAAGTTTTATTCGATAGCATCGTGGCTTCGTCCATACACGGACAGACGCGGACTTAAACGCGGACTAACACGGACGGAGGGCAACAAGGAGGGAACAGGTGAGTTTATAACGGCTCTTGAAAATAGTGTGAGCGACGATTACAGCAGGGACATGTACACGGAAGTCCACCGGTATGCGGCGCTTGCGACGGAACTGGCGTTACAGGAGCAGTTCGATATTATTCACGCCCATGACTGGATGACGTATCCGGCGGGGATGGCGGTAGCGGCGCTGAGCGGCAAGCCTTTGGTGGTTCACATTCATTCGACGGAGTTCGACCGCAGCGGTGAGCACGTTAACCAGATGATTTACGACATTGAGCGGATGGGTATGCACGCTGCGGACAGGGTAATCGCGGTCAGCTATTTTACGCGTAATATTGTGGTCAACCGGTACGGTGTTCCTGTTGAAAAAGTGGAAGTGGTGCACAACGGGGTCGAACGTAACGGCAATGGCGGTGAATGGTCTTTATCGAAGACGGGGATTACGAAGGGCGAGAAAATCGTTTTGTTCCTTGGTCGTATCACGATGCAGAAGGGGCCTGAATATTTCCTGCAGGCGGCGAAGAAGGTTTTAGAAGTGATGGACAACGTCAAGTTCGTGATGGCGGGTTCCGGGGACCTGGTGCGCAAGAGCGTTGAGATGGCTGCAGAACTTGGAATCGGGCATAAGGTGGTGTTTACCGGTTTTTTGCGTGGAGAGGATGTGAAAAAAATATACAAGATGGCGGATTTGTTCGTGATGCCATCGGTTTCCGAACCTTTCGGGATAGTTCCGCTTGAGGCACTTGAAAATGACGTGCCGGTAATCATAAGCAAGCAAAGCGGTGTGTCCGAGGTTCTGATACATGCGTTAAAGGTTGATTTCTGGGATGTGAATGAAATCGCCAACAAGATAGTAGCGGTTCTGAAATATCCACCTTTGGAAGTGACACTTCGCAACTACGGTAATTTTGAAGTTCGCAAACTACGGTGGAAGGACAGTGCCGAGAAGTGCATGCGTGTTTACGCCGAGACACTTGCCGCTGTTGCCAGGAAGGCGACTTGCCTTTTGTAATCAGTTCAACTTTTTGTAACACAAAGCCGAAATAACAGATATGGCTTCAATATGCTTCTATTTTCAGGTCCACCAACCCATTCGGCTTCGGCATTACACCGTGTTTGACCGCGATGATAAGTATTTTGACGACCACAAGAACGCGTTTATCTGCCGAAAGGTAGCGAACAAGTGCTATCTTCCCGCGAACCGGCTGATGCTGGACCTGATAAATAAGCACAAGGGGAAATTCAAGATTTCATACAGCATAACAGGCGTTTTGCTTGAGCAATTTCAAAGTTACGCGCCGGAAGTAATAAGCACGTTCGATGCTCTGGCGCGGACCGGATGTGTGGAATTTCTGTGCGAGACATATTATCACAGCCTCAGTTTCCTGTATTCGCGGGACGAATTTATCGAGCAGGTGAACAAACACAGTGCGATGATAGAAAATTTCTTTGGCCAGAAGCCGAGGGTTTTTCGCAATACCGAGTTGGTTTACAATAACGAGCTTGCTGGGCTGATAGAAGCCACTGGGTGGTTCGACGCGATAATCACGGAAGGCGCGGACCATATACTTGGCTACCGAAGCCCGAATTTTGTTTATCATCCTAACGGGTGCGGGCGGCTGAAGCTTTTGCTTAAGAATTATGCTCTGAGCGATGATATCGCGTTTCGGTTTTCCAATCGCGGCTGGTCCGAGTGGCCCTTGACTGCGGACAAGTTCGGGCAATGGGTAAATGCGGTCAACGGCAACGGCAACGTGGTGAATTTGTTTATGGATTATGAGACCTTCGGTGAGCATCAGTGGGAGGACACGGGGATATTCGATTTTCTGCGTCATCTGCCGGGGGAAATACTGAAAAATCCGGACAATGATTTTAAGACACCGAGCGAGATTGCCAAGACATATGATGCCGTTGGTACGATAGACGTGCCGCACCTTATAAGCTGGGCGGACACGGAACGCGACCTTTCGGCATGGTTGGGCAACGCGATGCAGTCGAGCGCATTGCACGAACTTTACAGGCTTGAAAAGAAAATCAAAAAAAGCAGCGACGAAAAAATCATTTCCGACTGGCGAAAACTTCAAACCAGCGACCATTTCTATTACATGTGCACGAAGTGGTTCGCGGATGGCGATGTGCATAAGTATTTCAATCCGTACGATTCTCCATACGATTCCTATATCAATTTTATGAACGTGCTGAACAATCTACAAAACCGCTGCAATATGAGGATAGCCAGCGAGGCATCTCAAAAGCAAACTTGCGGGAAGAATCAAACCGACCTGCAGGCGATAGGATATTAAAAAGGCTTGCATTTCTTAAGTCTCTAATACGGCAACAGTTACGAAATGACCATTTTTATAAGATTGCATATAACGTGTCCTTCGATTGTAGTGCGGTTGTAGGTGTTCTCTGTTTCGTTTTCTTAAAATCATGTCAGCGGTTCATAATTTATTTTGTCCGCACTTGTTTTTTAATTTATTGCTGATTTCTGCGACTTTTATATTAAAATAGTAAACAACTCTATTTCGATATAAGGGGTTATTTAAAAAATTCATTAGGAAGGAAAAAATGAAGAGTAGACGCTTATATTTACTTTTTGCATCTACTGCCTTGATTTGGTTCTTAGCAGAAAGACAAGCTGTAAGCAATTGGAAGCCTTGGTGGTGGCCGCCGACAAACGGTATAAAAATAGCTCCAAAAGACCCCAACTCGACAGACACAGTATGCATAACTTTGTCAGGTGAGTGGCCAAGCGCCTGTATTCCTGTAGGCTCAAAAATCTCTGTAACCGGCAATAACATTCACTTCGATGTAATCGGCAGCTCTGCACAGTTTTGTGCGCAAGTAATTCGCGGATGGTCACAAACCAAGTTTATTGATTCGCTGTCATCTGGAACATACGCTGTTTACGCAAAATTAGACAGTAGTCCATATATAAAGATGACAGAGTTTACCGTAAAAGCTGTTTCCGATGTGCGTAAAGTCCACAATATCGACCTTCGCCCTACCCTTGAGAAGTGGAAACTTGGACCACGTGTTCAGGGCGACCGGAACATTTGCTCGGTGTTTACTATGGTGGGAGCCTTGGAGTATGCGATGGCGAGCAAAACACATCAGGGGACACAACTGAGTGTCGAGTTTCTCAACTGGGCTTCCAACCAGGTCATAGGCAAGATGGATGATGGCGGCTTCTTTTCAGATTTGTGGAAGGGTTTCAGAGTCTATGGCGTATGTCCTGAGGAGGACATGCCCTATCGGAACAAGTTCGATGCGGGGCTAAAACCCAGCCAGAACGCGATGGATCATGCACGTAAATTGCGTAAGGCAGGGCTGAGGTTGCATTGGATCAAGCCTTGGAATCCCAAGACGGGCTTGAAAGAGAACGAGTTTCTTACGGTTAAACGCGTGCTCAATAGAGGATGGCCGGTCTGTGGGGGTTTTCGCTGGCCCAAGAAACCCGTCCGTTGGAAGAATGATGTCCTCGAAATGGTACCACCTGACGGAGTAGTCGATGGACACAGTGTTTTGATTGTGGGGTACCGAGATAATGGTGAACAACCGGGCGGTGGTGTTTTCATTTTCCGCAATTCTGATAACAATGGGCGTGACGGCTATATGACCTACGAGTATGCCCGCACTTACATGAACGACGCGGTGTGGATCGATTTGTGAAAAGGATAACGGTCCGCAATTTATCTCACCATCAATATGTGACTTGCTCGGTTCGCTGAACTTGTTTCCTAAGGGATGAAATCACTTAATAGCAGTAGCAAGATTCAAACATGCGACTTTATAGCAGTTTGTGAGTCATTGCAAGGTTATGCTGGCCTGATGTGAACACTGGACATCCAAAATGTTTGCATTTTTTTGATAATTCTTTAAGTCTCTGATATTACAACTCTTATAGACATGAAGTTTTTTCTATTTTAAGGGCTATGTAACTTTGAGGTTGTAGTGCGGTTGTACGGATTATTTTCACAAATCATAATCGCAGAGTGGCTGTTTCTCTTAATATTTGGGAGTTGAGCCAGATATTATTCTGAATACAATTCCTTCATTTGTTTATCTTGCATTTTTAACTGTTGATCTAGTTCGTCACTTTTTTTATCTGTTGCGGTAGATTGAGAGGGTAGCGAAAAATTTTCAACTACAAAGTTGATTTGTTGTGTCCCTATTTTTACAGCGTGGATTCTTACAAACTCAGCATTAGCTATCCATTCCTTGTCGATTTTAGGAAGATGTCCACTTCTGCCATTCAAATTTGTGAAATCAAACCGTTTTATTACAGTTTCAAGACGTGTCGGACCATAAGCTGCCATCATATCTGCAAATAAATTACCTCCTGCTTCCGGCAAAAATGCTTCACGACGCTTTTTATTCACTATCAAATAAACATGGGTATATTTTGAATAGATATCCTGGGTAAGATCATGTCGTGATTTCTTTTCAACACTCCTGTCGAACAATAAATTTATTTTCTTTTCATTAATAATTACTGATATCGCATCCGGCTTTTCAAGAATGTCATATATCACTACTTGCTCCGCACCAAACGAGTTTTTTGCCCCTTGTTTTAAAGGCACCTGTGAAACGATTTCATATTTATAAATGTCGAAATCAGCATGAGCCGAATAAGTGCCTTTTATATTTTTAAATTTATGAAAGGTTGATTCATCCAAACTAAAAACTTCCGTATAAGAGAAATCTTCTTTATAAGGATTAAGCAAGTTAACATCTTTCAAAACAGCTTGTATTGGTTGCATAAATTGTTGGTTGGCATATGTCTCAATATTGTATGTGGAAACATATTCTGATTTAAGAATGGTTCCATCAGGATATTTTATTTGCACATCATCCATTTCCTTTAGAATCGCAAATTGCCCAAAAGGCAACCCTTCCACAGTTTCCCTGGCACTTACAGATTTTAACCTAACATCTTTTTTCCCGAATCGCGGTTCATCAGATATAGAAATATATTTAGTATCAAAACCCGCAGATAGAGAACCAGATGTTGCCGATGAGCTTTTAACAACAGGAATCTTTTTTAAAAAATCCAATTTCCATATTCTCGTAAAACAAATAGTAATCAGAAAAGCAACAACCAGCCACTTTATTGTTCTTGAGGTATATCTGGTTAAAAACTGATAAGATATGAGAATCGAACCGATCAAAATAACATAAATATTTTTAGCGATTCTACTTGATGCTTCCAGCGACGGGTTTTTATATAGGTCGTAATTATAAAGATATTTTGCAAGATTCGGAAAATATCTTGGAAGAAACATCATAATCACAGACCAAATAATTAAAATAACCACGAGGACGGTGAAAACAATGATTCCAACAAGAGCATATCGACTGAACCTTGGTGTTATAGCAGCTAAAATAACAAAAGGAACAATAAAAGCCAGCTTTTCTATAACTATTTCCGGTGCTGCAAGCAACAGGTGCCAGGCAGTAGCACCATTTGCTGCCAAAACAAATAACTCTGCAATCAAAGGCGGTATAACTAAAAGGAATAATGCCGTGCATGATTTTGTAACCAGTAATCCTTTTCTGGAAATCGGGCGGGTGAACCAAAAGGCTGTCGTTCCAGCTAATGGGTCATCTTGAATAATTAAAGGAACAATAACAATTATCATTAAACCCTGCAAAGAACTTATCAGCTTTGCGAGTAAAGGCAAAAACATTTGAAACTCTAAAAATTCAGCGGCTAAATTACTACCACCTATGCCTAAAGCTGATTGAGCCAGAACAAGCAGAAGCCAGGCAAGAATCAAAATTTTAAGGCGAATTAAATCTTTTTTAAACAGGTATGGTATAAAATTCATGAGCCTGTCTCCTACAATTCGGAAATCTTAAATTTTTTAGCAAATACTACGAACATCTCACGTAAAGACATTCCTGATACTTCCATATTTGAGCAGGTTGGAAAAATTTCACAAATCTGAGCCTCGCTTTTTCCTGTTTCATATTGGCTATCGAAGAAATGAACGGTACGACCCTGCTGTTTAGGTAAATACCATTTTTCAGGGAAGTTAAGTTTAATGTCAATTGGCTCCTGTAAGGTCAGCTCAACCCGTCTAAACCTATTCTGTAATACCTCCGTTTGTTCAACAACCTTTAACAATCCTCTATCAATTATGCCCACCCAATCGGCTAATCTTTCGACCTCATCGATATCATGAGACGATATAAATATCGTCCAATTCTCGCCCCCTGTAATATCTAAATCATGAGACGATATAAATATCGTCCAATTCTCGCCCCCTGTAATATCTAACATTCCAGAAACAAATTCATCACGCACTAAAGGGTCTAATCCGCTAAAAGGTTCATCCAATATTAACAATTTGGGTCTGTAGGCCAACGATGAAACTAACGCCGCTTTCATTTTCATGCCCCGTGATATACTTTTTAAATTTTGCTTCAAAGGCAAGTTAAATTGGTCTATCAAGTCGTTACAGAATTTATTATCCCATGTTAAATACATCTTCCTGCAATAATTCAAAAATTGATTTACGGTCATCCACTCCGGCATTTCCTGATTCTCGGATACGTATCCAATTTGCGTAAATTCTTTTGGGCCGAGTCTTTTAGAATCAACTCCTAATACCATTGAGGACCCTCGTGTGGGTTCCATAATATTCATTAAAGTTTTGATTGTCGTTGTTTTACCCGCACCATTCGGACCTAAAAATGCAAAAATGCTCCCTGTTGGAACGGTTAAATTTAAACCCTGAACGGCCATGTTTTTACCGAATCGTTTTGTCAAATCTCTTGTTTCAATGGTACTATTCATTTTTTACCTTCCTTATTATCTAATGCCCAATTACAAATTATCGCATCTACAACTTCTTTTTTTGTGATGGATAATCGCTTGGATTCAACAATCAACTTTTCTACCTCGTTGTTCAAAATTTTATCACGTTGGGCTTTAGTCGCCATACTTGGGCCAGAAACAACACTACCAACACCAGGTTTTATTTCTAAGAGCCCCTCCCTTACCAAATGAGCTACCACTTTTTGGGCAGTGTTGGGATTTATCCGCAACTCCTTACTCATTTCTCTTACCGAGGGGAATTGATCCCCAGGCTTCAATTGTTCTGTCACTATGGCCTTTTTAACAGCATACACTATTTGTTCATAGATTGGCGTACCATATTGAAATTTCACTGTAAAATTTATCATACTGAAAACCACGGTTTATTAATTATTTATTCAAAGAGCGCAAGCCCTATCTATCTGTATTATATCGCATAGTACACCTGCGTCAAACAAATTTATAATTTTTTTAAATTTTTTTTAAGCATGATTCCCTAAAAATCAACAAAAGGATAACTATAGCAACCTAAAAAACTTATAGAGTCAGCATTGATTTTCACCAGAATAAAATTTTTCTGCTAATCAGAGAATAGATGAATTACAGTTGGTTAACCAGTATAACCGCAAGGGGGAAACCCTTAAAGGCACAACCCATCTGTAGTTTGTCCTTCCCCCTAACAGCTGCAAGGTTTACAGCATAGGTCATTCAATCCTTGTTATTTATTCTTGCAGTCCGGCGGCTTTACCCTTAAAATTCAGGCGACATGATATTTTTGGGAGGCATAATGTGTTGACATCACAAAAGGTGCGAGAAAACGCTATAGTTTCGGTGGACACACAAGGCAAAAATATCGATGAGCTATTGAGCAAGGAATGGCTGTTGACGAACGGAAGAGGGGGTTTTACATCTTCGACCATTATCGGGTGCAATACTCGCAGGTATCACAGTCTGCTGACGGGGTCTCTTAATCCGCCGGTGAACCGGATAATGGCATTGTCAAACTGTCTGGAAACGATAGTTTATGGCGGGGAAGTGTTCAATCTTTCGACTTTTGAATTCGGAGAAAATCTGCACCCGGAAGGTTTTCGGTATTTGAAACGATTCAGGCAGGATATCGGGGTGCATTTCGATTATGAATTTCACGGGCTGACTATTACCAAATCGGTATATCTTGTCAGAGATAGTGACACAGCGGCGATAGAATATGCTTTTGACGGTGTTGAGAAGGAGGTATTGCTTGCGATACGGCCTTTAGTCGGTCTTCGCGATTTTCACGGAGTGCAAAAGTCGTATGTAAGGCTGAAGGCATCGCGCCAGTCAAAGTCATCGATAGTAATCAGGCATGATATGCCCGAAAGTTACGAATTAACGTTGAATTGTCCGCAGGGCAGTTTCGAGCAGGATGCACAATGGTGGTACAACTTTTTTTATCGCGTTGACGAGGAGCGAGGTCAGGATTTTACGGAAGATTTGTGGTCGCCTGGTCTTTTCAAATTCCTTATAGATTCGCCAGCCAAGATTGTGATGTGGGCCGGTTTTAACAGCGGGTTGACGGAACCAGCGGGTGATTTTGATATCGAGACGGTCTGCCAGAATTTGCGCAATCATCAGGAGCAAGTGGCAAAGGCGGCCAAAGGTGACAGAGCACTTCAGACGCTTTTTCTGGCGGCGGACCAGTTCGTCTGCAAAAGGCAGATGGATGATAATTCGGGTGTGACAATAGTGGCGGGATATCCGTGGTTTTCCGACTGGGGCAGGGACGCGCTTATAGCTTTACCGGGTCTGCTTTTGTCGACGCAAAGATATGCCGAGGCCGAGTCTGTTCTAATTACTTTTGCGCAGGCTGCCCGAGAGGGACTTATACCGAACTGTTTTGACGACCGAAGTGACACAGCGTATTTCAACAGCATTGATTCTTCGCTGTGGTTTATCAATGCAGCGTTTCAATATCTTGAGGCGAGCGGTGATGCGGAAATATTTAAGCGAGAGCTTTTGCCTGTAGTATGCTGGATTGTGGAATATTACCAGAAGGGGACGCGTTTCGGTACGCAGGCGGACAGTGATGGCTTGATAACATCTGGCAGCAGACGGACGCAGCTTACGTGGATGGATGCGAAATGCGACGGCATTGCGTTCACACCTCGATACGGCAAGGCGGTGGAAATAAATGCGCTATGGTTTAACAGCCTTTGTCAGCTTGCGAGGTTCTACACCGACAGTGACGAAAAGCTGGCGGAACTGTACCATTCTCGTGCGGACAAGGTGGAGGAAAGTTTTCAAAAACTTTTCTGGAACCAGCGTCGCGGATATTTGAACGACTGCATTTTACCGGATGGTACGCCGGATGAATCTTTAAGGCCCAATCAGATATTCGCGGTTTCGCTTCCGTTTTCGCCATTGCCGCAAGAGCAGCAGCGAGCGGTGGTGGACGTTGCGGAGCGGAAGCTATTGACGCCTTACGGCCTGCGTTCATTAAGTGCGGATGATAAGCGTTACAAGGGGATATACGCCGGGCCGCAACGGCAGCGTGACGCAGCGTATCATCAGGGTACGGTTTGGCCTTTTTTGCTGGGGCATTTTGTGGAGGCATATCTTAAGGTGCACGAGTTCAGTTCTGACAGCAAAAAAGGAGCGGTTGAACTTATTGTGCCGTTGCTGCGTAATCTGACCGAAGATGGATGTCTTGGGCAGATAGCGGAAATTTTTGACGGCGACCCACCACACAAGCCGAAAGGCTGTTTTGCACAGGCATGGAGCGTCGGTGAACTCATAAGAGCGTATTTGATGGTAAACAGTTAACGGATTTATTGTTAAAAGGAACTTAGTTTTATGAAATTTACCGTGATTGCAGTTTTATTATTGGGAGTAACAGCCAATCTTTTTGCAGGTGAGCTTAACGAGAAGGAAAAGCAGTTTCAGGCGTTCATTGCCGAGCATGTGGTGAAAGTTGAGCCAATGATGAAGGAAGCGAACCTTACTTACTGGGCCGCTGCCACGAGCGGCAAGGAGGAGGATTACAAGAAATTCAGCGAGCTCCAATTAGAGATTCGCAAAATTTATATGAATCCTCAGGAATATGCGATGCTTAAGGAGATGAGGGAGTCGGGCCAGATTTACGACAAACTGTTATCGCGGCAGTTGGACAAATTATACTTTGCTTATTTGTCAAGTCAGATTGACGAAGGGCTGATGAAGCAGATTGTCGATTTAAGCACGAAGGTCGAGCAGGACTTCAGCACTTTTCGCGGCACCATCGAGGGCAAGAAGATAACGGCGAATGAAATCCGGGAAATTTTGAAGACTGAACCGAATTCCGTCAAAAGGGGGGAGGCGTGGGGGGCGAGCAAACAGGTCGGGCCTGTTATTTCAGCGGACTTAATAAAGCTTGTGAAGCTGCGTAATGAAGCGGCACGCAAAGTGGGTTTTGATAATTTCCACACGCTTTCTTTGACGGTATCGGAGCAGGACGTAAAACAGATTGATAGAATTTTCAATGAGCTTTGGGGGCTGACGAACAAACCTTTCAGGCAAGTCAAAGCAGATTTGGACAAAGTACTGGCGGCCAAGTACGGAGTGAAGGTTAAGGATTTGAAACCGTGGCATTATCACGACCCGTTTTTCCAGGAAACTCCGCTTGTTTATGAGGTTGATTTAGACGCTTTCTATAAGGACAAGGACGTCAAGGATATCGCGGTGAAATTTTACGATGGAATAGACCTGCCGGTTGGCAGCATAATGGCCCACAGCGATTTATATGAGCGCGAAGGCAAGAATCCGCACGGTTTTTGCATAGACCTCAACCGCGAAGGCGACGAGCGTATTCTTTTAAACCTTAAAAATAATGAGTACTGGATGGAAACAATACTACACGAGCTGGGCCACGCGGTTTACGATGTGTATCGCGAGCCGAACCTGCCGTATCTTTTGCGAGAGCCGGCGCATATTTTTACAACGGAAGGCGTGGCGATGTTTTTCGGCAGGCTCAGCAGGAATCCGGCGTGGATGCAAAAGACGCTCGGTTTGACCGAAGCGCAGAAGCAGGAAATTGAAAAGGCAAGCGGTAAATACGCGCAATTGAAGCAGCTTATATTCGCGCGCTGGGCGATGGTGATGTATGATTTCGAGAAACAGCTTTACGCAAACCCCGACCAGAATTTAAACGCTCTTTGGTGGAGCCTTGTTGAGAAATACCAGTTTATTAAAAAGCCGCAAGGCCGCAACGAACCGGACTGGGCGACAAAGATACATATAGCGACGGCGCCGTGTTACTACCACAACTATGTTTTAGGCGAACTTTTTGCCTCACAGATGCATCATTATTTTGTTAAGAATGTTCTGCAGGTTCAATCGGATAAGGACGTGAGCTATGTCGGTGAAAAACGGGTGGGGGATTTTATGCGAGCGAAGGTTTTTGCTCCCGCGGCGGAATACCGCTGGGGCGATATGATAGAGCGTGCATTTGGCGAACCGCTGACGGCGAAATACTATGTGGAGCAGTTTGTGAAATAATCTTAAATTTGTTGATGATTGTATTCTAATCTGCTAATAAGGGATTTTAAAAGGGGGACAGGACGATTTTATGGAGTGACAGATGAAACTTACGGAAGGGACTCTGCCGGAAATTACAATCAAGGGTACAATTCTTGGTATTGCGCTATCCATAATACTTGCCGCCGCCAACGCGTATCTTGGACTTTTCGCGGGTATGACCGTTTCGGCATCGATACCGGCGTCGGTTATGACTATGGGAATATTGAAACTTTTCAAGAAAAATAACATTCTCGAAAACAACGTTTCCCAGACAATAGCCTCAGCGGGTGAAGCTTTGGCAGCGGGTGTGATATTTACGCTGCCCGCTCTTGTGATTATGGACTACTGGAGCGAGTTCAACTATGTGTGGATAACGGTGATAGCGGCGTTTGGCGGTGTGCTTGGGGTGCTGTTTACAATTCCGCTTCGGCGGGCATTGATAACGGATGACAAACTTAAATTTCCGGAAAGCATCGCGGTGGTGGAAATTCTCAAGACCGGCCAAAAAGCAGGGTCGGATGTAAAATATATTGCGCAGTCGTCGATTGTCGCTGGGCTGTTTAAATTATGCAGCGGTGGACTTGCCTTGTGGACGGGCGTAGCTGAAGGAGCGAAGGCGATCGGTGGAACGCTTGTCTATTTCGGAGCGAACCTTAGTGCTGCATTATTAGCTGTCGGATATATCGTCGGGCTTAATATCGCGGTTCTTGTTTTTCTCGGAGGCCTGTGCAACTGGCTGATTGCGATACCAATCTGCGCGGCATTTCAAAGCCAGCCGGTTGTGGATGGTCAGGTCATACCTGCCCTTGCGTGGGCAAAACAAATATGGTCGCAGCAGACCCGCTATATCGGTGTCGGAGGGATGCTCATAGGCGGCCTTTGGACGATTGTCCGGTTGCGCCAGCCGATTGTTCACGGAGTCAAAAGCGGCCTGAATGCCTATCGCAGGGTCGAAGGGCGGGAAACTATCTCTGACAGACAGGAGCGTGACATACCGATGAAGTGGGTGTTGATTTTCATAGCCGCTTCGGTAGTGCCTTTATTTTTGCTTTATCAGGTCTTTGTGGCCAACATCGGCATTTCACTGACTATGGCAATAACGATGATTATAACCGGATTTATGTTCTCCGCGGTTGCGGCATATATGGCAGGTCTTGTCGGCTCTTCAAATAACCCGATTTCAGGAGTAACTATTGCGACGGTGCTTGTAGCGGCGCTTTTGCTTTTGGCCCTTATGGGTTCGGGCGCTAAAGGGGGGCCTTCGGCGGCGATAATCGTAGGCGGTGTCATCTGCTGCGCGGCGGCGATTTCGGGCGATAATATGCAGGACCTTAAGGCAGGCTACGTGCTTGGTTCGACACCGTGGAAGATGCAGACTATGGAAATGGTGGGAACGCTTGCCGCTGCCGTTGTACTTGCGCCGGTTTTAACGCTGCTGTTTAAAGCGTATGGTTTCGCGGGACATTCGTCGGCCAAGGCCAATGCTCTTATCGCGCCGCAGGCGAACCTGATGGCTTCGGTGTCCAAAGGCGTATTCGAGGGGCAGTTGCCGTGGAGTCTTGTTATCATCGGGGCGGCGGTGGGAGCGATGGTAATATTGTTCGATGCGTGGCTCGAACGGCGTAAGAGCAGCTTCCGCTCGCCGGTGCTGGCGGTTGCGCTTGGTTTTTATCTGCCATTTGAAGTTTCGGTGCCTATTTTAGTCGGCGGAATTGTTCATCAGATTATTCTTGTGCATCATCGCCGGAGGAATCTTGCGGCTGAAGTGAAGGATACTTCTATGAGACACGGTCTGCTGCTTGCCTCCGGGCTTATTACGGGCGAAGCCTTGATGGGAATTTTTCTTGCTGTTCCCATTGTCGTAAGCGGCAAATCGGACATACTGGCATTCTTTTCTGAACCGTTCGGTCCCTGGCCTGGTGTGATTCTGCTGGCCGCCTTCGCTTACTGGCTTTACCATGTCAGCATGGGTAAAGTGAAATCCTAAATCTGAAGCACCACGGTTTTTTTACGAAGTGGTTTCGATTGTTTTTTTGACTTCTTTCAGGAAGTCTGCGATTTCGGAAAGCATTTTTTGTTTGTTGGTCAGGTTTTGTTCGATTAACCCCACAAGTTTTGAGCCGATGATTATGCCGTCGGCGCCGGTTTTTGCGATGGCGGTAGCGTGTTCGGGTTTGCTTATTCCAAAACCTACACAGACGGGGACATTAGTCAGCTTCTTTAATTTCGCGACAAGTCCTTCGACGGAGATGGACAGGGTTTCCCTGCTTCCTGTTACTCCGAGAAGGGAGACGGTATAAATAAAGCCGGTTGTTTTGGAGACGATTGCTTTCATTCTGTTGTCATTTGTATTTGGGGTGACCATAAAGACGGTGTCCATTCCTGCTTTTTTTGCGGCGGGGACAATTTCGTCGGCGTCGTCGATGCTCAAATCGGCGACGAGGACGCTGTTGACACCTGCGGCGTGGAAATCATTGAAAAATTTCTCAACTCCGTACTGGTAAATCAGGTTGTAGTACATCAATAGCCCGATTGGGATGTCTTTATATTGTTTGACCCTTTGAATAAATTCGAGGGCGGTAACGACGTGCATGCCGCTTTTTGCTGCGCGGATGTCGGCTTTTTGGATTGTGGGGCCGTCCGCTATGGGGTCCGAGAAGGGGATACCAAGTTCGAGGATGTCTGCGCCGGAGTCAATCGCGGTTTTTACGATTTCGAGGCTGGTATCAAAATCCGGGTCACCGATCACAAAAAACGGGATAAGAGCCGCGTTTTTTAATTCTGAGAAAACTTGTTTGTATGATTTCATCATCAGTTCCTATATCACCGGTCGGTATTTTTCGACGATGGAAACATCCTTGTCGCCCCGGCCGGAAAGATTCACGACGACGGTTGTGTCCTTAGGCAGTTTGCCTTTTTGACTGACGAGGTACGCCAGAGCGTGTGAGCTTTCGAGGGCGGGCAGGATTCCTTCGGTTTTGCACAAAAGCTCAAAGGCGTCGAGGACTTTTTCATCTTCGGCGGCAACATATTCGGCCCTTTTGGTATCTTTCAAAAGGCAATGTTCCGGTCCGACGCCGGGATAATCGAGACCTGCGCTAACGGACTCGGTTTCGCAGATTTGGCCCTCTTTATCCTGCAGTAAATAAGTTTTCGCTCCGTGCAGGACTCCGACGGTTCCTGCTGAAAGTGTGGCTGCGTGTTTGCCGCTGGATAAACTTCTGCCGCCTGCTTCGATGCCGATGAGTTTTACATTTTTATCATTTACAAATCCTGAGAAGATTCCGATGGCGTTACTGCCGCCACCGACGCATGCGACGACCATATCGGGGAGTTTGCCGATTTGGTCGAGGCACTGCTGACGAGCTTCAGTGCCAATGCAGGATTGAAAATGTTTTACAATGGTCGGATACGGATGCGGGCCTGCCGCGGAACCGAAAAGATAAAATGTGTCAGTGACGTTGGCAGTCCAGTAGCGAAGTGCGTCGTTGATAGCGTCTTTTAGAGTTCCGGTGCCGCCGTGAACGGATATTACTTCCGCGCCGCAAAGTTTCATTTTGTGGACGTTAACGCTTTGGCGTTCGATGTCGGTTACACCCATAAAGATTTTAGTCTGCATTCCGAATAATGCACCAATCATCGCGGTGGCCAAACCGTGCTGGCCTGCACCGGTTTCAGCGATGAGTTTAGTTTTGCCCATGTATTTGGCTAAAAGCCCCTGGCCGAGTGTATTATTGACTTTGTGGGCGCCACCGTGAAGCAAGTCTTCGCGTTTGAGATAGACGTTGAAACCGACATATTCGCTGAAGCGTTTCGCGTAATAAAGCGGCGTCGGCCTGCCAGCATAATACTTATAAAGTTGTGCCAGTTCATTCACGAAGTCAGAATTTTGGTAGAAACGATAAAACGCATCTTCGAGTTCTTCGAGTGCCGGAATGAGTACCTCCGGGACATAGAAGCCGCCGTAATTTCCGAATCTGCCTTTATACTTCATTTTATTTCCTAAGCTCTTAAATGCCCGATGTTCTCGAAAAGTTTTGCCATTTTTTTATGGTCTTTCTTGCCGGGCGCCGATTCTATGCCGCTGCAGATATCGATTCCGTAAACACCGAGCTGGATAGCTTTGACTGCGTTGTCGGGATTTATTCCGCCCGCGAGGAAGACACGAGTCGCGATGTGCCCCACGACGTTCCAGTCGAAGCTCAATCCTGTGCCGCCGTATTTTTTCGGGTCAAAGGCATCAAGCAGGACGGCGTCGGTACTGAAAGTTTCCGCCGTATCGATATCGGCCCTTGATTTGACACGTATGGCCTTTATAGTTTTGGCGTTAAGGGTTTGAAACTGACGGCAGAACTTCGGGTCTTCGTCACCGTGCAGTTGCACCCAACCGAGCTCGCAATCTTCCATAATCTGGCGAATCTGTTTGAAGGGGGTATTGACGAAGACACCGGCGACATCCACATAAGCGGGCAACTGGTTTATAATTTTGACAGCGTTTTCAGGTGGAATGTACCTCGGACTTTTGGGGTAGAAATTAAAGCCCAGAATGTCGGCGCCTAAATCTGCCGCCGCCATCGCGTCGTCGAAATTGGTAATACCGCAGATTTTTACTTTCACGATTAACATAATTAACTTTTATTCGATATTTCGATTAGTTTGTCGAGGCATTTTTTCGCTTTGCCGCTATCAATTGAGACTTGCGCCATATTTATGGCAGATTCGAAGTCATCGGCCAAACCTGCCACGATTATCGCGGCGGCGGCGTTTAGTATCACGAGGTCCTTTCGGGGGCCTTCATCTTTGCCCTCTATAATCTCTTTTACGATTTTCGCGTTGTTTTTAATATCACCACCTTTTATGGTATTCAAACTGGCAGCTGCGATACCGTAATCGGAGCAATCCAGTTCCCGTGTAATCGTTGTGCCATTTTTCAGTTCGAGTATTTTTGTTGTGTTCATCGTGCTTATTTCGTCGAGACCCTTGCTGTGAACGACCATCGCATATCGAACACCCAATAGTTTAAGGGCATCGGCGACAATTTGCATCAGATTTTCGTCGGCGACACCCAATACCTGGTTTTGCACGTTGGCGGGATTGGCCAAAGGGCCGAGGAAATTAAAAACCGTTCTGAAGCCGAGTGCCTTTCGCACGGGCTGGACGAATTTCATTGCCGGATGGAAGCACGGAGCGAACATAAAACCGATGTTGGCTTGTTTTATACATTCCGATACGACATCGGCAGAAGTATCAATTTTTACACCGAGTTCGGCGAGGACATCGGCGGAGCCGCAACCGCTGGTAATCCCCCTGTTACCGTGCTTTGCGACATAGACCCCGGCGCCAGCGGCGACGATAGCGGCGGCAGTGGAAATGTTGAAGGTTTTGACAGCCGCTCCGCCTGTACCGCAGGTATCGACGAGATGGTCAGCGTCGACATTGACTTTGACGGCGTGCTCGCGCAGTGACTTGGCAAAGCCCGCCAGTTCGGGCGAGGTAACGCCTTTAGCTTGCATTGCGGTCAAAAACGCGGCAATCTGGGTTTCGTTTGTCTGGCCTTCGAAAATAGTATCGAGGAGCTGTTTGGCTTTTTCGAAGCCCAAACTCTTTTTTTGCAGCAAAGGTTCGATATATTCAGTAATTGTGGCCATAATTATTTCCTGTTTTTATTTTCCGCTGCGATTACGAGCATATTTTCAATTATTTTTCCACCCGCTGGTGTCAAAATGCTTTCCGGATGAAACTGCACGCCGTATATGGGCAAAGTTTTGTGCTGGATGCCCATAACGATACCCTCGAAGTCTGCGGTTTTTTCGAGACATTCGGGAAATTGTAAAATGCAAAGGCTGTGGTAGCGACCTGCCTGAAGCGGATTTTCGACTCCTGCGAAGATTCCCTTTTCGCTGTGGGTGACACGGGAAGGTTTTCCGTGCATCGGCTTGGGTGCGTGACCGACCTTGCCGCCGAAATACTGTCCGATGGCCTGATGGCCGAGACAAACCCCAAAAATCGGAAGTTTATCCTTGAAATAATCGATAGATGCAAGTGTGACTCCCGCGGTATCCGGAGTGCCGGGACCGGGTGAAATTACCAGCAAATCGGGGTCGAATTTTTCAACCACTTTTTTAAGTTCCGCAAGTTCGGTATCCGCACGGTAAACCTTCGCGTCGCAGTTTCGTTTGCAGAAATCATCGACGAGATTGTACGTGAACGAGTCGAAATTATCGATAAACAAAACTTTGCTTTTCTCTTTCATAATCTTTTCCTTACTGCCCTCGGACGGCCCGCAGACAGGAATTTGCCTTGTGTTCTGTTTCCTCGAATTCTGTTTTCGGTACGCTGTCGTGTACGATGCCGGCGCCGGCACGGATGTACGCGGTGTGGTCCTTTACCTGCAGGCTTCGTATGGTGATGCAACTATCGAACTGGCCATCAACAGTAAGATAGCAGACCGCGCCGCCGTAAAACCCTCGTTTGGTTTTTTCGAGATGTCTTATAATTTTCATCGCCTCAATCTTCGGTGCTCCGGTCAATGTCCCCATATTCATCGTAGCAAGATATGCGCTGAGGGCATCGAGACGTTTTGCTAATTTACCTTTTACGTTGCTGACGAGGTGCTGCACGGCGGAATATTTTTCGACAGTAAGAAGTTCTGTTACAACGCGGCTTCCCGGTTCAGAGACGCGGGCGACGTCGTTTCTTGCTAAATCGACGAGCATTATGTGTTCGGCGAGTTCTTTGCGGTCGAGTTTCAGTTCGGCTTCATAGCGGAAATCGGTGTCGGGGTCAATTTGGCCATTGACTTTGCCTCGCGGCTTTGTGCCGGCGATGGGTCTTATTTCGACGTGGCGGGATTTGCCGGCACTGACCCGAAGGTTCAGTTCCGGGCTTGAGCCGGTCAAAATTGTGTTTTGCGTGTTCAAGTAAAACATATACGGCGAGGGATTGAGTTTGCGCAGACGCTTATAAACGTCGAGAGGTTCATCGGGGCAGGGTTCCATTCTTGTTCTGCTCAAAACTACCTGAAAGATGTCACCGTCGAGGATATGTTTCTTGGCGACTTGGACCATATTTTCATATTCAGCCTGGTTTGTATCGGTCGCAGGGGCGGGCAGGGGGCCTTTATATTTTTCGCCTTTAGGAGGCAGGAATCTGGCGGCGTTGAAATAATAATCGAAATGCTCCTGCGCTTCGGTAATCGCGGCCTGTGTGTCGGAGTCGGTCAAAATGCAATTGACGACTATATAACTTTTCTGGTTTGCGTGGTCGCACAGAAAGATGTTATCGGCGAAATAAAATTCATAGTCGGGATTGCCGAGCGGGTCGTTTTGGCTTGGGGGGAGTTTCTCGAACTGGTCGATGAAGTCGTAGCTTATCGCACCCAAAAGACCGCAGGTGACGCGGAAAGGTTTGCTGGCCAGTTTAAACGCGAAGGCGACGGCCCGCATGACGTCCATCTGGTTTGTGCTTTTGAGGCGTTTCTGTTCATCGACGGTTTGTTTATCCTTTTTGATTTTGCCGGTGATTGAATCTGCATTGAAATTGATGGTTTCGCAAAAGGCGAATCTTTTTTTATCGTTAGCCAGAAATGTGAGGATTCTTTTGCCGGTTTTGCTAAGTGCCTTTATGGTAAAGTCCGCCCCTGTGCCGGTAAGGTACAGGGCGGGTCTTGCGGTGCCGAAACTTAAGGCATTTTCGGCGAGGTAGTCGCTTGCTTCGAGCAGGCAGCAGTTTTTCATCCTGCCGTAATCGCTTAATTTGGCGAAGAAATCGACCGGCTCCTCGAAGTCTATCTCCCTGATGACGGGCACGATTTGGCCTGGTTTTGCGATACTTATTAGCTGTTTGTAATCATCCATATTTTTGGCCTTTTTGGTTTTATGTTGTTTTTATCCTTAAACTAATACAAATACAAATAAAAAAAGCGGCCTGTTTTTCCAACAGGCCGCTCTATAACGTTAACCGAGATTTTTATAGCAAATTACCGCGTACCCGCTGGAAGTTATCCAACAGGCCACCACCAACCGAGGTTTTTGCGGCTAATCTGCTTCATATCTGGTTATATTAAAGCAGATTCGGTAATTTTTGTCAATAGTAATCTTGACAAAAAATGCGGATTGGTTTACTATGAATCGGCAGTGATTCGACAGGCTCACCACAGGTGGATTTTTGGAAGATTTGCTGCCGGTCCGCCTCGCCTAAAGGCGGGCGAGACCTCGTCCAAAAGCCCTGAGGCTTTTGGCGGGGAAGGGTAAAAGTGAAAATAGTAGCTTGTATTCCTGCTCGTTACGGTTCAACAAGGTTGGCCGCTAAAGTTCTCGCCAAAAAAACCGGCAAATTCCTCATTCAGCACACATACGAACGGGCGAGATTAGCTAAACTGCCACAGCAGGTAATAATCGCGGCGGACGATAAGCGGATAGCTGCGGCGGCGAAATCATTCGGGGCGGAATGCGTAATGACATCCAAAAGCTGCAGGAGCGGGACGGACCGGATTGCGCAGGCCGTTGAAAAGCTGCGATGCGATATAGTTGTTAATATTCAGGCGGATGAACCGGAGGTTGACCCAGCCAGTATTGATAAGGTGGCGAAACTGCTGGTGAAAAATCCGCGAATTCCGATGGCGACGCTGGCGGCACCATTGGGTTCGACAGGCTCACCACAGGTTGAAACGGCAAAACAAATTGCTGACCCGAATATCGTAAAGGTTATAATAGATAAAGCGGGAAGAGCGGTTTACTTTTCCCGCAGTGTGATTCCGTATGACAGGGAAAAGAACGGAGTTGGAGATACGAAGCAGTATTTGCGGCATCTTGGGATTTATGCTTATCGCAAGGACTTCTTGTTGAAAATTACGAAGCTTCCGCAAAGTCCGCTTGAAAAAATTGAAAAATTAGAACAGCTTCGTGCAATTGAAAATGGTTTTGAGATTCTGGTCGGCAAGGTCAAACGTACCTGCGACGGGATTGATACGCCACAGCAGTATGCGGAATTTGTAAGACGATACCGTAATAAAAAATAATTTTATAAGGTCGAATTATGGCAAAAGAAGAAGATTTATTGGCGCTGGTGAGTAATATTTCGGCGGAGAGCGAATTCTTTTCACCGATGCCCGCGGGTTATAAAAAGGGCAAAACGCGGTACTGCGTTGTGATGGGGACGGTGATGAGCGGGCTTGGCAAAGGAATTTTTTCATCGTGTCTTGCGAAGCTGATGCAGGACAAGGGGCTGAAGGTCGCTCCGATAAAGCTCGAGGGCTATCTGAATGTTGATTCTGGGACGCTTAATCCGTTCCGGCACGGCGAGGTGTTTGTGCTCGATGACGGGATGGAATGCGATATGGATTTGGGGACTTATGAGCGGATGCTGGACCAGGATTTGTGCAGGCTGAACTTCGCGACGAGCGGGCAGATATTCAGTTCGGTATTGAATAAGGAGCGGCACGGCGATTATCTGGGGCGTGACGTGCAGATGATTCCGCATGTTACCGGTGAGGTAAAATTGAAGCTGCGGCAATTAGCGATGGAATTGAACGCGGACGTTATTTTTGTGGAAATCGGCGGGACGGTAGGGGATTTGGAAAACGCGTATTTTATCGAGGCGATGCGTGAGCTTGCATATGAGGAAGGGCCGAACAGTTGTTGTTTTGTGGCGCTGACGTATATACTCGAACCGAAAACGTTAGGGGAGCAGAAATCGAAGGCGGCGCAACTGGGCATCAAGCAACTGATGCAGCTTGGAATTCAGCCTGACATAATCGCCTGCAGGGCGAGCAGGTTGGTGGATGAGAAGGCACGGCAAAAAATAAGCGTTTACAGCAATGTGCCGATGGAGCGTGTCGTGAGCCTGCCGGATTCGGCGAGCATTTACATGATACCGGCGATGCTTCGTGAGGCAGGTCTTGATTTCGCAGTGGCCAAGCTTTTGAAAATCGAGGACCGAATCGACCTGCGAAACGAGCGCAAGGCCTGGGCGAAATGGTGCGATTTCACAGATAAAATAGGAGCAGGCCAATACGAGATTACGATAGGTATTACGGGTAAATACACATCGGTTCGTGACAGTTACGCATCGATAATAAATTCGCTGGAACACGCTGGGATAGCGATGGGCAGCGACGTGAAAATCAAGTGGATTGATACGACGAACATTTCCGACACGAACGTCTCCGGACATCTCGCAGATGTTAACGGGATTATTGTGCCGGGCGGGTTCGGTACGCGAGGGACGGAAGGAAAAATCGCGTGCATAAAATACGCCCGCGAAAATAATCTGCCGTATCTTGGATTGTGCTTTGGTTTCCAGATGGCGGTTATTGAATTCGCGAGGAATGTCTGCGGTTTGAAAAATGCCAACAGCACGGAGATTGAGCCGAATTGTCCGGAGCCGGTCATTGACATACTTCCGGAGCAGAAAAAGATAGAAGGTCTTGGTGGGAATATGCGGTTGGGCGGCAGGGACGTGGAATTGAAATCGCAGACGCAGGCGTGGCGATTATTCGGTGGGGTCGATTCGGTGAGGATGCGATTCAGGCATCGTTATGAGGTTGACCCGCGATATATTGAAAGATTGGAAAAAGCCGGCTTGGTTTTTTCGGGCAAAGCACCGAATCAGCCGATTATGCAGATACTTGAAATTCCATCCCATCCGTTTTTTATGGGAACGCAGGCGCATCCGTGTTTGACGAGCCGGCCGCTCAGACCATCACCGATGTTCGTAGGTCTTGTGGCGTCGGCGATGCAGAAGCATTATCCGCAGGAAAAATTGGTTAGCGGAATAGAGGCTGCTTACGAAGTTGTGACCAGCCGTTAAAAAATTTATTTTTTGAGTTGCTCCAGCTGTGCTTTTAGCTGCTCGTTTTCCTTGCGAAGCTGCGCATTTTCTTCTTCGATGCCTTTACCCATTTCAGCCATGCTTTTTTCAATTTCCCCGGCTGCTTGGTTAGTCAAATCATCTACCCGTTTACGCAAATCATCTATTTGGTTCGAAAGCTGAGCCATCTGGGTCTGCTGCTCCTGTATTTTCTTGTCTTGCTGCTGTATTTCGCGTTTGTACTGTTTTATCCGGTCTCTTAACTGCTGATTTTCGGAAAAAACAGCAAGTCTTTGTTTTTTGGTTTCTATGGGGCCGGATTCTTTCGCACAGCTTGAAATCAGCATAGTGACAAATAAAATGCCTGCTAAGGAAGCTATTTTCTTCATTTTCCAACCCTTTCGAATCAGATAATTTTGGTTCTACTATAATGTCTCGGTTCGGTTTGTCAATACACGGCATTATTCGAACAGCACTTTGAAACGTTTTTCCCCTTTTGGCTTTAGCTGTTTTTTGTCGGTCCAGACCGCGAGTTCCAGGCTTTTTCTGCAGGGGCATTTTTCGTCTGTCAGAATGGTTTGGCTATTCAAAACAGCCTCGATAAGTTTGAGGCAGTTGTCCGTTGCCTTTTTAAGATTTGAAAGAATTTCCTTAATAAGCGTCTGTTTGTTGCCTGAGTGTGCAGGTTTCCAGCAGTCGTAATCGCTGACCAGAGCAACAAGAGCGTAACACATCTGTGCTTCTCTTGCCAGTTTTGCTTCGGGCATCGCTGTCATTCCAATCAAATCGCCTCCCCAGATACGGTGCATGAGGGATTCCGCCCGCGTGGAAAACTGCGGTCCTTCCATACAGACATATGTTCCTGAAGGATGTGTCCTTATATTTATTTTTTTTGCAGTTTTGTAAAGGATTTTACTCAGTCTGGGACATACAGGCTGCGCCATCTCGCAATGCACGACGGCAAAACCGGTAAAAAAACTGCTTTGCCTTCCAGACGTTTTATCGATGAACTGGTCAACAATCACCAAATCAGCCGGTGCGATTTTGTCGCGGAGCGAGCCGACGGCGCCAGTTGTGATAAGCAGGCGTACACCGATTTTTTTAAGTGCGAAAATGTTGGCAGCGTAGGGGACTTCGCTTGGTGACAATTTGTGTCCCCTGCCGTGGCGATTTATAAAGGCAACCTTCTTTTTACCTGTTGAGCCTATGAAAATCGGCATGCTGGGTTTGCCAAAGGGTGTATCGACATTTATGAATTTTCCGTCCGAAAACTGCTTTGCCAATGCATCTTCGAGTCCCGTACCGCCTATGATACCCACTATTTTATCTGCCATATACGCTCCGTAAGAAATTTGAATTATATTACCGGATGGCAGTGTTATTGACAAGATGTAAAATACGGTATCGCCCCGTCCTAAGCAGTCTTACATATAGACTTTTCCTCTTATATATGCTATAATGCTAAATTAAGAAGATTTGAACCTGACGGAGAGGTGATGAAAGACGGCATATCATCAAAGGTCGATTGTCGTTGGTGGTGTAAGATTGTGCTGCGTTGGCCGTCTGCGGTGACCCTATTTTTGGGAATTGTCGTCTTTATTTTGCCCACATGCATTGTTCTGGCCGAAGAGAATTTCATTGACCTCAGTAACCCTCAGTTGCGCCATCAACAGGTCGAAAAACTCGTTGCACAAAGTCGCCGGCAAAAGGAATACGCCTGGTCGGTCGCTGGGCAGCATGGCTGGCCCGCAAAAGAAAAAGTCGGCAATGTGATGTTTGAGCTGATGGCAATTGACGGCGAGCGCCTGCGCGTTTACCGAACTACAAATGTCAACGCCGCTGTTTCAATAGCTGCTGACCTTGTAAGAAATACGCCGCCTTATGACGCTAACGGGACCGGTTTAGTTGCCGGAATCTGGGATGGCGGCTCCGTACGTGCCACACATCAGGAATTTGGCGGTCGAGTTACTTTAATGGATAGTGCTTCTGCCATGGACCACTCGACCCACGTGGCTGGAACTATCGCCGCTGCTGGCGTTAACGCCTCTGCGCTCGGTATGGCACCGAGTTTACTGCTTGATTCCTATGACTGGACCGACGATATCTCCGAAATGACATCTCGCGCGATGAGTTATGCGAATGAACCGGAGACGATTCAAATCTCCAACCACTCCTACGGTTATGCCGCAGGCTGGGAGTATAGTTTCTCCCCGCCGAGATGGTACGGTACATGGGGAAACCGCGAATCCGATATTTTTGGGATGTATGATTCAGCAACGGTACAGTGGGACCAGCTTTGCTATAACGCCCCGTATTTTCTGCCGTTCTATTCTGCCGGTAACAACCGCAGTGACAATGCTCCTGCCGCGGGAGCAACATTTGAGTACTTTAAATTCCCCCGGTGGCGAACTAAAACCTACGACCCTGCAACAGACCCTTACGGCGACAATTGGGACAACGGCGGCTTTGATACAATCGCAACCGTTGCCACCGCCAAAAATGTCGTAACTGTCGGCGCTCTCAATGATGCGGTAACCGCAGGGGTACGTGATTTGACCAAGGCGACTATGACGTCATTTAGCTGCTGGGGCCCGACCGATGACGGAAGAATCAAACCTGATATTGTTGCCAACGGTGTCGGCCTGTATTCATCGATAGCATCCAGCGACAGCAGCTATGCCTCGTACAGCGGCACAAGTATGTCGAGTCCGTCTGCTGCCGGTGCCGCAATGCTGCTTGTCGATTATTTTGGCAGACTTTTCCCCGGTCAGGCGATGCGTGGCAGCACCATAAAAGCACTGTTGCTGCATAGTGCCGACGACCTCGGCCAAGCAGGTCCCGACTATAAATTCGGTTTTGGTTTGCTTAATATTTTGGCCGCCGCACAGCAGATTAAATCTCATTATGATTTTCCCGATGCGAATATGATTGTCGAGGCCGAGGTCAACAGTGTCGATGCCGTGCGCAACTATAACTTCCGATGGGATGACAGCAGCTCAATCCGCGCAACATTATGCTGGACCGACCCACCGGCTTCGGCACTGAACAGCCTTGATAATCCTTCGCCACGATTGATTAATGACCTTGACCTTCGGATAATCGACCCGAATGGTTCGGTGTTCTATCCTTATGTGCTTAATCCATCCAGTCCTTCCGATGCGGCAACTACCGGCGATAACGTGCGAGACAACATCGAACAGGTATATATCGCCTTGCCGAGTATTGGTGGTGTATATACCGTCCGGATTTCTTACAAGGGTACTTTGACGAATGGCCAACAGCATTATTCACTGATTCTCTCCGGCCAGAAAACCTGTTTGCCGCTGATTACCGACTTTAACGGGGATTGCATCATTGACTATGAAGACCTGAGTGTTCTTGTCAGCGCCTGGTTGCAGGATGAGCCATTGGTGGATATTGCTCCCGAAGGCGGCGATGGGATAATTGATATGTTCGATTACGCAAGATTCGCCCAGGGCTGGCAATAAAACAGCCTCGAAAAGACCTTACAAATTATGTCAGGTTTATGGTTAAATTTGCTTGATAATAACGACTCCTGCGGGGTACTATACAGCCGTCATGACCCTTGCGCAGGAAATCAAGCAGCAGTCTTTCCGGTTGGGTTTTGATTTGGTTGGAATCACGGATGCGGAGGCCATAGATGACGGCCACGTCAGGTTTTTTACCGACTGGCTCAGCCGCAGTTATGCAGGCCGGATGGACTATATGCGCCGCAATTTGGAAAAGCGCGTAAATCCGTCGAAATTGCTGCCCGGTGCTCAATCGGTCATAGTCGTCGGTCTAAATTACACACCGCCGAAGCAGGATTCAATAAAACAAAGAACTTCTGCCGCAGGACGTGTGGCAGCTTTTGCACAGTACGAAGATTATCATCAGTTCATAAAAAAGCAGCTTCGTAAGTTAATTGCATTTATCGCGGAGCGTGTCGTATGCGGTGTTCAGTTTAAAATGTGTGTCGATGCTGAGCCTGCCGCGGAACGCGCACTTGCTGCAAAAGCCGGTCTGGGCTTTATCGGTAAAAATCACATGCTGATAAACCCGCAGTTAGGCTGCCAGATACTGCTCGGTGAAATAATAACCAGTTTGAAACTTCCGGCTGACAAGCCGATTAAAGGCGATTGTTCCAATTGCGGCAAATGCGTGCAGGCTTGTCCCACAGGTGCATTGCGGCACGATGGCCAGTTCGATGCCAATATATGTATAAGCTATCTGACGATTGAATACGAGGGCGAGATACCCGCTGATTTGGCGGAAAAAACTGGTGACAGGATTTTCGGCTGCGATGAATGCGTCCTCGCCTGTCCCTGGCAGAAAAATGCGCCATCCTGTAAGAATAAAGAATTTAAATTCTACGCTGACAGGACCGGACTTGACCTGAAGGAAGTTTTGAGTTTAAGTCAGCAGGATTTCGATGAAAAATTCGCTGATTCCTGCCTTGCTCGTCCCGGCCTTGAAAACCTGAAGCGAAACGCGAAAATCTGCTTTGCTAACATGCGGATTTAGCGATGGGGTTTATGGTATTGGCGTGCAAATTGCCAATCACTATTCTTACGGTGCTACGAACAGGTCTGCTTCCGAAGCGGGGGTTTCAGTACCCTGGTAAACGTTTTTGTCACGTAGCGTGAAGATGTCATCCTGCTGCAAGCCGACGAGGCGTGTCTTGAAGAAATTAACGCTGCCGTCACCGAGCAGGATGTTCTGTCCGCAGCCGTTATGATTGGAGCTGTTTATATTAGCGAGAGTGTTATTGAGCTTTACAACAAATGCCTGTGAGTAGTTGCTGGGAAGTTTCTCAAAGAGCGGATTTAAATCTGAGATAAGAACTTTCTGTTGGCAAAAATCTCCTGAATGCGGACTGACAGTTCTTATCCTGAAGCTATAAGTAATATATCTTCTTGCGGGAAAATCGCTGTATTGTTTCGCCTTGGCGGGGTCGAACTGCGTCACTTTGCCCTGACTTTTAGCGGGGCAGATGAAGTTGGCCGCGTTTACGTAGCCACCCTTTGTCAAAAGCCATACATTGCGGGTGTTTGAATGATTTTCCTGTCCCTGATAACCGACCTTCCACCAGGGTTGTCCGGCGACGGATGCGACTTCAGGCATTTGACCGTTGTGGTCATTGCTGTAATTGTTCAAACCCTGCCAGATTTTTTGCAGTTGCATCTGACAGAGCTGCTTCCAGTAAATTTGGCGTGCATAGCTTAGTGGAGCAATCAAGCTGGCGGTGATAAATATAATAGCGGCAGCGGTAGCCATTGCTTGTGCGGCGTTGCGCCAAAAGTAGTTTTTAACAGGGATTGTTTTTGCCTGTTCAGCGGCGATAAGAAGTTCGAGCTTGCGCTGGCTGGCACGGGCCAGAATGTTGAGCCTGTTAACGGTTTTGTCCACAAGCGCATCCGGACAAATATGCTCTGCGGTGCTTTCGAGCGGCGCCAGGGCGGCCTTAATTTTCAGATAAATTTCCCTTGCTTCGGGGTTTTCGGAAATTAACCCTTCGGCTTGTGCTGATTCGTTTTCGGCAGTTTGCCCCAAACAGTAATCTAAAATCAACCGCGTTTCCTGATTGTCCACAGGCGTCATTTTAATTCCTTGCTTTCAACTAATGCTTTCCATTCCTTTGCAAAGCGGCCCACTGCGGCGTGGAGCCTGCTTTTAACAGTGCCAATAGGAATACTGAGAATCTGGGACATTTGTTTGTAAGAAAATTTATTAAAATACGCCAAAATTAAAATTTCTCTTAAATTTTCCGGCATAGTTTCAATTATATGCCGGACCCTTGTCGCGGTTTCATTTTCCTCGATTTTTTCATAAGGGGTTGTTTCATAGGAGGTTAGTACGTTCAGAGCGTCGCCGAACGACATTTCTTCCGAATCCACGAGGCTGCCTATGGGCAGGGCCGCTGTCCGATGCTGTTTTCGCAAGGCATCTTTCGCTTTGTTGGCGGCAATGGTAAAAAGCCAGGGACGTAAAGGCCTTGTGGGGTCGAAACTTTCCCTGCTGGTAAATAGCTGGATGAAGGTTTCCTGAAAGACGTCTTCCACCAGTTCGCGGCTGTTGAGGAAGTTGCTTAAAAATGTGTAAAGACTGTTTTTATAGCGGGTTACGAGTTCGCGAAAAGCGGTCTCGTCACCATCGCCAAACTTATCAAGCAATTCAGCATCTGTCAGTTTTTTCAGCGGCATTTTTTACATGCAAAATGGCAATAAATTAACCACTGTATTATAAGCAAGTTGGAATAAATTAGAAATTCTATTCTTGAAATTTACTAATGTAGTCGGATTGTAGTGCTTGTTATGGAAGTGAGGGTTATAAGGCTTGTAGTTACAAAGGCGGGAATTACAACTCGGAGTTAATTTGGGAAAAATTGTTGCAATTTGGGGGTTTAGGCATTAGGATTTGCTGGAAATCAGAGGTTTTCGCCGGATGGCTGAAATGGAAGAAAACGGTCAAAAACAAGGCGGTCGCCAGACAAGTAAAGTCGTGGGCGATTTTGTGGAAACCCTCACTGATGAGCAGCGGATGCTTGTCGTGCTCAAAAGGCAGCTTTATGACGGGAGATGGGAGACGATGCTGGATGACCTTAGGAACCGGCTTGCCGGCAAACCCTACATCTTCAAACTGGTCAACAGGATACAGGATGATATCGAGCGGATTGAAGGGCTGCGTAAATTCGAGAAAGAGCACAATATGGATTTGGCGGATTACGTTGAACTGTCATAGAATTTTAGATTTTGGATTAAGGTGTTCAAAATGATGCGAATCAGAATGTTTAAATTGACGGGTATTTTGGTTTTGTTCACCGTGTGCGGTTGTGTTTACAAGGGCGGGGCTGTGTATGTCGGTGATGCGAATCAACCGGTGTGGCAGTCTGTGCGAGAGCATCTTGTTTCACCAAAACAACTGGCTGACAGCGGTCTCGAAATAGTATGGCAAAATGAACTGCCGATAAAGCAGGGTGAAAGTCTAGATAAGCTGATTATTCTCGGTGACAAATTATGTGTGTTGTCGAACCGCAATTTCTTGACTGTTTTGAACAGGTTCGACGGGTCGATTGTTTTCAGTAAGGTTTTTGCCGAAGCTGAATTTCCGGTAATAGGCTTAGGCTCTTATCAGGATGAGCTTTTCACTATAGAAAGCCGCAGGCTCATTGAGATGAATCCGCAGTCTGGTGCCGATATCAGGATTACTTCGCTGGAGTTTACTGCGGCTTGTCCAGCCGTGCGCAACAGTGCGTTTTTCTATATCGCAGGGACGGACGGGCGCATCCGGGCATTTCGAGCGGCGGACATGGTAAAAATGTTCGAGGTTGGGGCGCCGGACGATTCGGCAATTAACTCGGTTGTGGCGGAGGATGAATTTGTTGTTTTTACGACTGATACCGGTCGCTGCATAAGTTTTGCGGCTAACGCGTCGAAGTACCTTTGGCAGTTTGACGCCGAAGGCGGCATCGTGGGACCTCTTGCGAAAAACGGCGACTCGGTGTTCTTTGGCAGCAAAGATACTTATGTTTACAGACTTGAGGCGGCCACGGGTAAATTTATCTGGAAGTGCCTGATGGGTGAAAGGCTTGAAAAAGGGCCTGACGTGGCAGCGAAATGCGTTTACCGGTATTCGCGTAACAAGGGACTTGCGGCGATAGACAGGGCGAGCGGTAAAATTTTGTGGCGATTGCCGGAAGGTAAACGGCTGATTGCTGAAGCAGGAGATAAGGCGTATTTGGCTTCTGGAGTTGACGGGATAATCGTAGCGGACATTGGCAAAAGCGAACGGCAATCCGGAATCAGTATTCCGGGTGTTTCAAAATATGCGGTCAACGCCATTGATTCGAAAATTTATATCGCGGACGATATGGGCAGAATCGCCTGCCTGAAGCCGACAAAATAGCGGATAGTCGGCAGCGTACTGCGTACAGCGAAAAATTATTCCACGCAAGGAGGGCAAAAGTGGACGTTAAGATTAAGACGGCTCTGATAAGCGTTTCCGACAAAACGGGGATTGTAGAATTCGCGAAGGCGCTTAGCGGGATGGGGGTAAAAATTATCGGTACCGGCGGCACAGCCAAATCACTTAGCGCAGCAGGGGTAAGAGTTGTTAGTATCGATTCGGTTACCGGTTTTCCCGAAATGATGGATGGCAGGGTAAAGACGCTGCATCCGAAAATTCACGGCGGTCTTTTGGGACTGCGCGATAATCCCGAGCATGCAGAGGCAATGAAAAAGCACGGCATTGAGCCTATCGATTTGGTCTGTGTGAATCTTTATCCGTTTGAGCAAACTATTGCAAAACCCGGCTGTACATTCGAGGAGGCGATTGAGAATATCGATATCGGTGGGCCGAGCATGGTGCGTTCGGCGTCAAAAAACCACAAGTTTGTTACGATTGTCACCAGTCCGCAGCAGTATGATAAAGTTCTGGAGGAAATGAAAAGCAAAGATAGCGCTACCGGCGAGGAGCTGCGGAGTGAGTTCGCGAGAGTTGCGTTTGGATTGACGGCTTCTTATGACGCGGCAATAGCGAAGTATCTGAATAGCAGGGTGGGTGTGAGGTATCCTGAGAAAATTTCCATCGCAGCGAAAAAAGAATCGATGCTTCGATATGGTGAGAACCCGCATCAGGACGCGGCATTTTATAAATTACCTGTCAGCGGGGAAATGTCGGTAAGCAGTGCAAAATTGTTGGAAGGCGGCACACCAATCAGTTTCAATAATCTTATGGATACCAACGCAGCGTTTGAACTGGTCAAGGAATTTGATGAACCCGCCGCTGTTGTGGTCAAGCATATGAATCCGTGCGGCTGTGCGGTCGATGAAAATATCTGCGAGGCGTATCGCAAGGCTTATTTAGGTGACGTTGTTAGTGCGTTCGGCGGCATAGTCGCTTTAAACAGGGCAGTTAACGCGGAACTTGCGACGACGATTATGGAATCGTACAGCAGGTTCGGCAAGGAAAGGAGGGCGGGTGGATTTTTCGCCGAGGTAATCATCGCGCCGAAATTCGATGACGAAGCAGTTAAAATAATCCGCACGCTCAAGGCGTGGGGACAAAGAGTCCGCCTGATGGAGACAGGGCCGATAGACAGAAAGAAAATCGATTGCGGCGAATACGATGTTCGCTGTGTCATTGGCGGACTTTTACTGCAGCAGAGGGATTTGGTTGGCTGGGAGCCGGATAAACTGACTTTCCCAACGAAGGCAAAGCCGACGAAAGAGCAGCTTGAAAATTTGCGGATTGCCTGGCTTGTGGCAAAGCATACTAAGAGCAATACTATTGTATTGGTTAAGGACAAGAAGGTTTGCGGGGTTGGCGCAGGACAAATGAACCGTGTCGAATCGGGATATATCGCTGTTAAACACGCTGGCGCTGAATCGAAGGGCTGTGTGATGGCTTCGGACGCGTTTTTCCCGTTCCCCGACAACGTCGAAAACGCAGCCAAAGCCGGCATTGTTGCGATAATTCAACCGGGCGGCTCACAAAAGGATGAAGAAGTCATCGCCTGCGCCGACAAATACAACATCGCGATGGTCTTCACCGGCAAACGCCATTTCAAGCATTGACGGACAGCGGATAAAATAAAAAAGCCCGACGAAAAGTCGGGTTTTTTGCTTGTTTGCTGTTTATTGTTTACAGTCCGGCGGCTTTACGGAGTTTGGAGACCATATCGATTTTTTCCCAGGTGAAATCGGGAAGATTTCTTCCGAAGTGTCCGCCGTAAGAGGTTTGTGCGAAAATCGGTCGGGCAAGCTTGAGATGTTCAATCATCCCTCTCGGTGTCATTGGGAAAAGTTCTCTGATGATTTGGCTAATTTTCTTTTCGCTTATTTTCGCGGTGTCGTGAGTGTCCACATATATGGATAGTGGGTCGGCGTAGCCGATGACGTAAGAAAGTTGCACTTCGCAGACATCTGCGAGTTTCGCCGCGACGATATTCTTCGCGATGTATCTGGCCATATAGCTTGCGGTGCGGTCAACTTTTGTGGGGTCCTTGCCGCTGAAGCAGCCACCACCGTGACGTCCCATTCCACCGTAAGTATCGACGATGATTTTGCGTCCCGTTACTCCACAGTCGCCTTTCGGTCCACCGATGACGAACCTGCCTGTAGCGTTGATGTGATAGACAGTTTTTTTATCCACCAGCTTTTTTGGCAGTACCGGCAGGACAACTTTTTCGATGATTTGTTTCCGCAAATCTTTATATGAGATTTCGGGAGCGTGCTGGGTCGCGACGACGACGGTGTGGATTCGCGCAGGTTTTCCGTTCACATATTCGATGGTGACCTGGCTTTTGCCATCGGGTCTGAGCCACGGAAGTTTCTTTGTTTGCCGCATTTTTTCAAGCCGGATTGTTATCGCGTGAGCAAGTTGAATGGGCATGGGCATAAGTTCGGGCGTTTCGTTGCAGGCGTAACCAAACATAATGCCTTGGTCGCCCGCACCCTGCTCCTTGTGCAAACCTAGGCCTTCGGTAACACCCTGCGAAATGTCCGGGCTTTGCCGGCCAAGAGCGACCAGTACGGCACAATTATCATAATCGAATCCCAGCGAGGGATCATCGTATCCGATTTTTTTGATTGTACTCCGCACGACGGCAGGTATATCGACAACCGCGGTTGTTGTGATTTCACCGGCGACAAGAACCATACCGGTTTTTACAAGCGTCTCGCAGGCCACCCTGCTTTTTAGGTCCTGTTCGAGCATCGCGTCGAGTATCGCGTCGGAGATGTGGTCGGCGACCTTGTCCGGATGGCCCATTGTTACGGATTCACTTGTGAATAGGTATCTGTCGCTGTCGCAGTAAGGATTGCCTTGAGAAAGCCTTTTTGTCATTTTTAAGTTTCCCTTATACAGGTGGTTTACTTCAATTTGCCAAGACGAAAGCGAGTATTATAGGAAAAGCAGGCATATAGTCAAATCAAAAAACGCAGGGCACTATGAAAAAATAAATCCAGGTTGGTTGTTTATTCGTTAAGCCTCCAGTTGTAGTTTATAAATTCCACTGTATAGTTGGCGGTTTCGAGGTAACGGATGTCCGGTTCAGGGATATAGCCGGTTATGAAATTAAGGACTGCGCTGACTGCCGGCTGCTGGTCCTTGAATTTTTTGTCTGTCCCGTATTTGTTTACGAAATACTGACCGTACCAGGACGGTCCGAATATGGCGGACAAATACACCTTCTGCGTTTCCCTGTCGATTTTGAAGGCAAGCGGGTTAGCCAGAAATTTTTTTACCTGGTCATTTAGCTGCTCGTTCATCTTATGACCATAATACGGCTCATTTCGCAGCGGGGGGCTGGACTGACTTGCGTATGTAAGAGCGAGAAAGGCACGAGGTTCGTCGAACTGGCCGCGGAAGAATCGCTGGTCGACTTCCTGGAGCGTAAATTCCTCGTCCATTACGATGAATTTATATTGGTCCCAGATTCCGGTGATGTGCCTGATGCTGTCAGGCGGCCAGATTATGCGAAGGATGCGGGTTGACTCAATAGGGTAATTATCGACGATTATCCTGAGCATCTCAAGATTATATACATTTATCCAAAAGGCCATTTTATCTTCTTTTGACCATTTTTTGTATTCGTTCGGGTCAAAATTGCGCAAATCGTCGAATAATTTATTCAACTCAAGTTTTTTCCGCTTTAGCTGTTTGTAGTCTACCATACCTTTATCGTTGACAAAATCCTTGAATATAAAGGCACACTTGTCAGAAAAAGCCATAGACGAAGAAACTCCGGTCTTATGCGGATTGTTGGCATCCGATGAGAAAAATTTTTGCATTAGCGGATGTTCGGCTTTTACGGTCACAGGTGTCTTTTGCTCAATTGCGAGGACAGGGTCTGTCAAAAGATACAGTATGGCTGAAACTATCAGTAATAAACAAATGTTTTTGAACATTATTTACTCCTACTGCTATTTTATCAGTACATTCGTTGAACTGCAGCGGTTTAGACTGGATCCTGATATTTTTACAAAAATCGGCTCATTTTGGCAAGATGTTTTTAAGATTACGTGCAAAAATGCGAATAAGCTTGACAAAAATGGCTTAAAAAGGTACTATATTTAAGTTGGTGCTGAAGCGTGGGGAAAAGAAAGTTTATAGGGCGTTAGTGATAAATGAAGGCAAAACGGTACTTTTGTGCAGCGGCGATGCTGTTCGGGTTGTTGATGGTTGTCTCGGCATTGCAGGCCGTGGACGTGGTTGCGATAGACAAAATCAGAGCCAAAGGCGTACTCGACGATGATGATTTACGGACCATTGACAGGTTTGTAGGCCAATCGATACAGGAATTGGTAAAAAGCACAGATTTTACATCGGTATCAAGAATTCGCGCCGGCATCGTATCGCGAGCAGGCTCTACTTCCGAAAGCTCCGCATCTCAATATGCTCAGCAATTTATCGAGTCCGTGCGCAAGCATCTGGCGGCGGGCCTTGAAGAGGCCGCAAATATTGCGCCTGAGGAACTTAAATTCCGGGCCACGCTTAATCTGCTTATTTTGGCGGATGAACTTGGGAACGTTCGGCTGGTAGATTTAGCGTTGGGGCAGCTCGACAGTAAAAATGAGACCGTTCGCTACTGGGCGGTTCGTTGTGTGACCAACCCACAGGTTTTGAAGCATTTAAAGGAGGCAAATCCAGCCGACCACTCAAAACTGGCGGCGCAGATAATCGAACGGCTTAAAGGCAGCGTTGATACAGCAAGCCCCGAAACGATTACCGTAGTGACAGAATTTGCCGACAAGACGGAAACTCCGCAGGCCGACGCGTTATTGCTGCAGATAGCTGACATGCGGATTAAAAAGTATGCCGACTGGACGGTTACCGACGAATTTGTGGATGTTACTGTTCTCGGCGCTCTTTCGGATAGGATGTCGACAGACCGCGGCAATGACCAGTTTGGCAGAAAATTTGCCCAGTTGTACTCTTACGCGATACAAAGGTATATAGCGAATATCAAAGGCGGCAACTTCCTTTCTCCCGCAAAGAAAGACCAGTTGGCGACGGTGCTGGTGGAGACGGAAAAGTCCTTTATCAGCAAGTTCTTGGGCATACAACAGACCGCGATAAAAAGGGCCGTCGAAACGGACGATTATGTTGCTCTTTGGCAGGAGCACAACAGGCTGCTCGGTGATGAGAGCAAAACGGGGGAACTTCCTGAGAAGCTGAAATTCGATTACGGTGACAAACGCATTTATCCGCTAATGCTGCCCGAAAGACCGGAACCCCAAAAGTCTGAGTAAAAACAACACTTCGACCTGAGTGGTTAACCAGATGTTGTTACACCAGTCTCATCCTGGATATAGCTTCGAGGCTGGTAGGTACGCGCAACGAAAATAAAGACAACGGCAGTCGCGGCCATAAGCGAGGCGAAAAACCAGAAATAATTTGCGCCGGCAAGTTTGCTCGTGCCGTCGGGATTTTGAATGAAGGCGTTGACCAAAGCGGTGAAGGCATTACCGAGAGAAATAGACAAAAGGAAAATAGCCATAATAAAGGATTTCATTTTTTGCGGTGCCTGCGTATATGAAAATTCAAGTCCGGTAATTGAAACCATTACTTCAGCTGATGTCAGGAACACATAGGCCAGCAAAAGCCATGCGATGCTTGGTTTTTCACCGGCTGTGATTCGCGTTTGAATAAAAGCGCTGATGACAAACGCAAAGGCGATTACGAACATACCAATGCCGATTTTGCGAAGCGAATTCATGGGAAATATTTTATTAATCACCGGATAGATGACGTACGAGAAAATGGGTATTAAAACCATAATCAGCAGGGCATTGACTGATGATAGTTGTGCCGGAAGCAATTCCCAGCCGAAAAGATGTCGGTCCATTTTTTCCGCCTGCAGTACCCACGCCGAATCCATCTGGTCGTACAGTGACCAGAACACGGCGATGAATAAATAGATTATGAAAAGTCTGCATACGGCTTTTAAGCCTTCACCGCTGAAAGTTTCTTTGATGAATCCCAGACCGGCGGGGGGCACGTGGACGAATTTTTTCCGTCCGAGCCAAAATGCAGCGGTTGCCAGTACCATAAGAACGGCGGGGATACCGAACGCGATGCGCGGGCCCCATTTGTCGAGTGCAATGGGAGTCAAAAATATCGCGAAGAATGCACCGAAATTTATGGCGAAGTAGAACCAGCCGAAGACTCTTTCAATCAGATGTTTATTGGTTTGTCCGAACTGGTCGCCGACATTCGCCGAAACGCAGGGTTTGATAACTCCGGAACCGATAGCGATAAGTGTCAGCCCTATCCCGAGGCCGAGGCGCGTATTATCGAAAGCCAGTGCGAAAAATCCGATGCAGTAAAGAATTGAAAAATACAAAATGGTCCTGTATTTACCCAGCCAGATGTCGGATAATAGTGCTCCGATGATAGGGGTGAAATACACAGCGGAAACGAATAAATGAAACCAGGTTTTGCTTTGTTCGGGGGTCATTACATCCAGTGCGCCGCTTCGATTAAACAGGTATGTTGTCATGAAGATGACGAGGATGCAGCGTGTGCCATAGAAGCTAAAACGTTCTCCGGCTTCGTTGGCAAGTATATAGGGAATACCCGAAGGCATTTTTTCGGAAGGTACGGGAGCGGTTAGATAATTAGTTTTCGCCATAACGAACCTTGGATTTTTGAAACTGTATAATTTTGGTGAATATGGTACAAACCATATACTTTAATGTCGAGCAAAAATAGGTTGCCTGCATAATGGACCGGAGGGCGGCCGATATATATAGTTTAAGGATAATGTCGAAAGGACAATGAACAATAGCGGGAAAGAGGTACAAAATATGAGACAAGCGTTCAGCAAACTCATAGTAACGTTAATTATCGTGTTCAGCAGCACCCGTGTAATCGGCGACGAGGGAATGTGGCTTTACAATGACCCGCCGCACCAATTATTGAAGGATAGATACGGATTTGAACCGACACAAGCTTGGTTGGAGCACGTTCAAAGGTCGTCGGTGCGTTTTAACAGTGGCGGTTCAGGTTCTTTTGTGTCTGCGGACGGCCTGATTATCACGAACCACCACATCGGCGCCGATGCGCTGCAGAAGTTCAGTGACGCCAGGCACGATTATTTACGTGATGGATTTCACGCACGCAGCCGAGCAGAAGAAAAACGGTGCATGGATTTGGAACTAAATGTCTTGTACAGCATAGAAGATGTGACGGGGCGAGTCAACGCCGTCATCATACCCGACATGAATGCCGAGCAGGCTTTTGCCGCCCGCCGTGCGGTGATGGCGGAAATCGAAAAGGAGTCGCTGGAGAAGACTGGCCTGCGCAGCGATGTGGTGACGCTGTATGAGGGCGGTCAATACCAATTATACCGATACAAGAAATATACGGATGTTCGCCTCGTGTTTGCTCCGGAACAGCAAATCGCCTTTTTCGGTGGAGACCCTGATAATTTCGAATACCCTCGCTTCGACCTTGATTTTTGCCTGTTCAGGGCATACGAAAACGGCAAACCTGCCAGAATCGAGAATTACCTGAGATGGAGTCCCAATGGTGTCAAAGACGGGGAACTGGTTTTTGTTTCTGGCAATCCGGGCAACACCAGCCGGCAATTGACCATGACCGAATTAGAATACCTGAGAGACCGATATTTTCCTTACGTTCTGCAGAGGCTGTACGACCTCGAAGTGACACTTTTGGCTTACAGCCAGCGAAGCGACGAAAACGCTCGCCGCGCAAAGGACCTTCTGTTTGGTGTTCAAAACAGCCGCAAGGCGCGTGAAGGTATGTTCGCTGGTCTGTTGGACCCGAAGCTCATGAAACAAAAACAGACAGCCGAAGCACAGTTGCGTGATGCTATAGCTAAGGACCCCAACATGAAGGAAGCGGTGTTGTCCTTCGGTCGCATTGCGGATGCACAGGAGGTTATCGGGCGCAATGCAAAGGAGTATAGATTGCTCGAAGATGCCCATGGGTTTAACAGCACGTTCTTCAGGATTGCGCGCACAATTTTGCGGGCGGTAGAAGAGAAGCCAAAACCAAATGGTCAGCGTCTTCGCGAGTTTCGGGATTCCAACCTCGAATCTTTGGAATTTCAACTCTTTTCGGAGGAGCCTATCTATGATGATTTTGAGCAAATCAAGCTGGCTGATTCTCTTGTCTGGCTGGTCGAACAACTGGGATATTCCAATCCACTGGTGCATAAGGTGCTGGCGGGCAAGTCACCTCGCGACCGTGCCGCTGAACTGGTTCTGGGAACTAAATTAAAAAATGTAGCGGTTCGCAAGAAACTTTACGCGGGGACAGCAGCGGAAATCGAAGCAGCGCATGACCCGATGATAGAACTGGCCAGACTTATTGACCCCGAAGCCCGCGCGGTGCGGAAAATCATAGAAACGCAGGACGAGATAAAGCAGCAGGCACACGCGAAGATTACGCAGGCCAGATTCGCAATTGAGAAGACTGGCTTGTACCCTGACGCGACTTTCACGCTGCGTCTGGCATTCGGTACTGTGATGGGCTACGAGGAAAACGGCCAGGCAATTCCTTTCCAAACGACATTTGCCGGCCTGTACGAGCGAGCGGCGGCCCATTATTATAAACCGCCGTTTGACCTGCCTAAACGCTGGATTGCAAAAAAGAACAAAATTAAGTTGAACACGCCGCTGAATTTCGTCTCCACAGTGGATATCATTGGTGGCAATTCCGGCAGCCCGGTGGTCAATCGGCAAGGCGAGTTTGTCGGCATCATTTTTGACGGCAACATTCAGTCATTGGTGCTCAACTTTATTTACACAGATGTTCAGGCACGAGCGACTTCCGTAAATTCCCAGGCAATCGTTGAGGCCTTGCGGAAGGTTTATAACGCCGGTGAACTGGCTGATGAACTGGTCGGCAAAAAACATCTGTGATGGGCATTTTGAGACCTGCCGGCAATGTGAAAAAAAAGTTTTATCCAGCGGATTTTGTGGTATAATTTAATAAAAGCTTCGGTTTTATGGAAAAGGCAGCAGTTTGATGGAAGACAAGCACGAAGTAGAGATAAGCAGTCAGAAAAATGTCGCGGTTGTGACTTTTCTGACAGGCTCGATAAGCGATTTGGAGAAAATAGCGGCTGCGGCGAAACAAATAAATGATTTTATTTCAAAGAATCAGCCGGCAAGAATGGTTTTCGATTTTGGTGGGGTAAAATTTTTCTGTTCGCGCGTTTTGGGGCTGCTTCTTGAAATCCGGGCGAAGCTGGAGACTTATGGCGGAGAGGTGGTTATCAGCGCCATTAATCCGCAGCTTTACCGGGTCTTCAAGATAACCCATCTGGATAAAATTTTCCGGTTTTTCCCGGACAAACAAAGTGCGGTCAAGATGATGAGGTCGGGTCAGGCCTGAAGTTTCAGGCCGAGGACAAAGTTAAATATATTTTGTAACTTTTGTTAGAAAGGCGAGCAGTATGTATGTAACAACACAATTTTCGATTTTCATGGTTAACAAGCCGGGTGTATTGGCACAGGCGCTGGGGGAATTTGCCCGTGAAAAAATCAATATCATCGCGATGACGATGATGGATTCCGCCGAGCAGGGGGTAATGCGGGTGGTTTTCGAATCGCCCATGAAGGCGCAGCATCTATTGGCCAGTCTCAATATGCCTTACAATACGACCGATGTGCTGTGCGTATATCTCGATAACAAGTCCGGTGCTCTGGCATCGGTTGCAGAAAAACTGGCCAAGGCGCATATAAACATATCTTATGCGTATTGCACCGCCGGCGCAAAAGGCGGCAGAACGACGGGAGTACTTAAAGTAGCTGATGTCAAAAAGGCTATGAAAGTTCTTGAAAAGGAGCATGGTGTCAAGGTCGGCAAATCCCAGCCGCTCGTCAGGCGTTCACAGTCCGCAGGGTTTTAGTCGAGTTGTTTGATTTTGTGCACCGAAATTCAGTTTAATCTGAAAAATGTTGACATAACATCAGGCGGGGAATATACTTTGTGCGGAAAAACGGGGCCGTAGCTCAATTGGCTAGAGCATCGGACTGTCGATCCGAAGGTTGAGGGTTCGAGCCCCTTCGGCCTCGTTGAAATAAGCCCTTGAAATTGCAAGAGTTAGCGATTTCAGGGCTTTTTTCTTTTGTTTTCTTTTGCCCCAAAACCCTGTAGTGGTTCAGGGATTTTCCGGTGTTAAGATAGGTAATTTTTAGGGTATTTTGAGCGGTATGTGAGTAATAAATTTCGTATTTTGCCGAATGATTTACAGCAAATAACTGTAGAATACGAGTTAAAATAGCTTGTATGCCAGACCACCACTGTTACCTGCGGTGGTGTCTTCTGACAAGTGAATGAAAAAGGGGCTGTGCTGTCTTCAGGCAGCTTTCCTGAGACAAATTATCGGCAACTTTCTGTCGCTTTCAAAAAATGTGACTATTAACTGAACTTTTTGGCTTGGCTCAAATGTTTTGTTGCAGATCTTTGACAGGCCTGGCTCGTACATTTCAGCTGGTGCGTCGCCGTTCAAACCCTGATGCGGACGATAACAGTTGTACCACCTGATATATTTCTTCAGGTGTTTGCGCATATTATCGATATCGAGCGGGACAATAGTTTTACGCAGCCATTCGGTTTTCAGCGTTCGAAAAAATCGCTCTATCGGGGCGATGCTCCCATGTTTTCCTACCGCCCCATAGCGTGAGAGAATGCCTTTTCGTCCGCACCATTTTCTGAATGTTCGCGATTTAAACTGAACGCCCTTGTCTGTGATAATATGTCGCGGTTTGAAGTGGCCTTTATGAACGGCCCTTTTCAAAAAGTCTCGCAACTGCAAGGCCGTCGGTTGTTTTTTAAATACGGCAAAACCGATGATGCATCGCGAATACTGGTCAAGGATACAGGCCAGCCACCAGCAAAAAGGCCAGACCTGCGGTACTATAAAGGGCGGCCAGCTTACCCAGAAGCCACCCGATGTCGGGACAACCGTCAAGTCGATATTCCAAATATGGTTCGGATATCGAGCGTGCGTTCGCCTTGAAACCTTCGCAGGGCAACTGTCGGGTTCTTCCGGCGGTGTGATATTATCCTTGAGTATTCTGCCTACTGTGCTTGCACTAAGCAGCAAACCGGCTTTGGTGAGGGCTTGTGCTATTTTGACTTTTCCCATTACAGGGGCAAGGACTTTTAATCTGGCAACGATGTATTTTATAAAGTCCGGCAGTTTGTTTATAGGTTGCGTTGTCCGGAGCAGCGTCTTTGGCCTGACGTCATCGAGCATTTTTGACCAGTAATCAATCGTGTCCGGGCAGATTAAAAAGGCCTCGGCGGTCTGGATATTTGACCAACCTCTTGCGGCTTTTAATTCAAGAATAGCCAGTCGTTCAGTAGGTGTGTAATGAGGTCTTCTGCCGCCAGAGATTCTCTTCATACGCGAATCTTTTATCGACAATTCTTCTTTAAGCAGGCCAATTTCTTCCTGGGCCCGCTGAAGCTGGATAGTTACCGCATCATTTCCGTTTTTTATACAGCGAGACCTTGTATAAAGCGAGGCAATGCGTGCCATCGTGATAACATGAATCAAGACTGATTTTATACTTTTGGGCCAGCAGTCCGGCAAAGCGTGTTTTTTCTTGAGCATTTTGCTCCTTGAGAACATTAAAAATCAACTATTATATGCTGGAGACGCTATTGTGGATAATTAAAATGTTATAATTCGAGCATTTCGGCCTGAAGCCGCGATGAGCATCCTCAAGTATCACGCCTTTCCGTTACAATACCCAAATAGCCATTATTTATCTGCATGATTGGCACAGTATGCGTGATAGACTTTTACCTCTCTATTTCTAACTCCGCCGCATGAAAAGAAACAAAATTTCTCCATCAATGGAACCGCCGTGGATAGGCCAGCTTCTCGATATTGCAGACAAAGCAGCCAAGCGGCCCAAAAAGTCTTAAAATAAATAATACATAGCATCGGTTCGTGCAACTATCTCATGCTGACATTTTTACGGTATTAGGATTAACTATGATTTTTTTAAGCAAGGTCACAAATTCCGGGTGGCTTGCCACCAAATTCATAAGTTCATCTGCTTTCTGCCTTCTTTCATATAGGTTTTTGGCTGCCTCATCAGAGAGGGGAAAACCGCATTTGCTGCACTGAACGGAAGCAGGGGTGTTTTCCAAACTGCAACGAGGGCAATAGGTGACATCGACTGCTTTATTGCTCTGGAGGTCAATCTTCTTTTTGCCGAACACTGCCAGAATTTGATCATCAACTTGCTTCCCGCTTATGTGCGTGTAGATGGATGCTGTCCTACCTCCTTGCTGCCATCCAAAGTGCTCATTCATTACAGCCTCTGTAAGACGCGGAGCATAGTAAGTGGCAAGTGAGTGCCGCAGAAGGTGGGGTCTGAGGGGCTTATTTATACCAGCCCTTCTTGAAAAGTCTTTGAGCATATTGTGAGCCCAATCATAACTTAACTGCACTTTCGGAATCTCATGCCGCCCCAGCAAATTCACCCATACCGGAGCATCAGGTGCCTTATTCGGATGAACTTCCAGCCAGGCGGTTAGGGCTAGGCTTGCAGCTGGCGTCAAGCGTACGCGTCGAGACCCGGTTTTGCCTTCAACTAATATCTGGCAGCTATAGGTGTCGAACATAATATCCTTGCGTCGCAAGGGAAGGAATTCGCCTATCCTGCAACCGGAGCCGAAAAGCCCCAGGATAAAGGCCTTGTCACGGATACTGCCGGCTATGCTGGCCAGCTTGTTTACTTCCTCCGGCGTCCAGATGTCCTTTGGCAGAAGACCATTCTTGCTCTTCCTGCGCTTTATCCAGCTAACTTCCGGCGGATATGGGACTTGCTTTAGTTCCGACGGCATCAAACCGGGATTCTTTAGCCACCGCCAGAATTTCTTAACAGTGATTTTATAGCTTTCGATGGTCTGTTCTGAATAACCTTCCATAAGTGTTTCCTTCGCATGCCGCTTAACTTTCATATGTTTAATCTTCTCCACGAGGTCAACAATATCGTTTCGGGTAAGGCTTTCAAAGGGTTTGTGGTCCAGCCAGATGGAAATCCTGTACATATTTCCAAGCAGCACGCTGACCCTTCCCAGGCAAAGTTCTTCGGTTACTATGCTCCTATAGAAATCCAGGAGTTTGCTTCGGTTGGGTTCAGGTACCGGCTGGTCGTACATTGGGTCGGAAGCCTTTGGGGTCCGTTTGACTAGCTCACCTTTTATTCTTGCCAATAAGGTTGTTATCGTTCGGTCTTCTTTATGCAGATACAAGTTCATATCAAAGCCTCGTACATTCCTTTTTAGAGAGTTGCATCTATGACGTGCCAAGCATACTCACCCCGCGTCTATTTCCGTTTTGGGT
>Ga0214473_10000440_pt1 | contig 58550 bp, 48 predicted proteins | sample RVTome_7_FD_203509 | JGI IMG/M metagenome (GOLD analysis project Ga0214473, IMG submission 203509) | Soil microbial communities from uranium-contaminated site in the Upper Colorado River Basin, Wyoming, United States - RVT98D197 | ecosystem: Environmental > Terrestrial > Soil > Contaminated >... | reverse complement strand
CGTGTCGGTTGGCCCCGTCCACCGCCAAGCCAATGGGCATGCCTACCGCATCGGTCAGCAGGCTGCGTTTGACCCCGCGTTTGGCCCGATCCGTGGGATTAGGACCGCTTTTTTCCCCCACCCAAGGAGGAAACTAGGGTCAGCCGCCTATTGTTAACCAGAGACAGTTCACATAAAACGGCAACCGCCCCTGACAAGAAAAGACGATGAGTATATAACAATGTCCAAACGAACAGTTTATAGGCTTATCACGTGGGGCATATTCAGTGTGGCAGCAGGCTTGCTGTGCGAGGGGATCATCGACATCGGTTGGGACCTGCTCAGGGGTTACCGCGGCAGGCTCGCCGGACCCCTCGGCTGGACGAAGGGCTTCTTCTTCCTGATGCCCTTGATCTTCGGATTTTGCGGGGGACAGCATACTCAATTCACGGTGAAATAGGGACAGCCACCTATTATGGCTGGAGTCAGTTTGCGGAAAACGGTGACTGTCCCTAATTAATCCTCAATGTGGAAGCTCTGAATCCTCGTGAAAGATTTGCGATCGTCGATTGCCGATTGACGATTGACGATTCTTAGCCACGAATGAACACGAATTTACACCAATAACACCGGCCACAGATTTCACGGATTTACACGGCTCGAACCAGGGTTCATCCTGTTAACCTGTCAAGGATCTAGCCACGAAAAAACACAAATCGCCACGAAGAAATCGCCAATCGGAAATGCTGTGGGCCACAGATTCCACGGATTAACACGGTTCTTGGGCCTTCGACATTGGACATTCGATATTCGATATTGGATATTCAAAGCTTCTGTCTCCTGTGTCCTGTATTCTATTTTTTTGTTTGCTTTCCTTCCCTTCCGGTGCTAAATTTACCCTTAGCGGGGTGCAGCCCGCCGAGATGTATTTGAGGAAAGAACGAGAATATGGGAGCAGTTGTAGGGTGTGCAAAATCCATTTTGCACACGCGGTCAAAATGTTTACGATAGTCCTATGTCAAATTGCAGACGAGCGAGTTTTTGTGGAGGATATTATTTCTTCACGGTTGTCACCTACAGATTTGGAAGCGATGCAGAAAAGGGTGAATGACGTAATTGTTGGTGAATAGAACCGCGTGTGCAACAAGTTGCACACCCTACCAGGCTCGAGAAGGCGACGGAGGAAGTGACATGATTCCTAAGAACTTCGATGATATAACTAAGGCGGATATCGACTTACTGGTCGATAACAAAACCAGCGAAATAAAGACTCTGGAATATAAGCAAGAGCTCCCAGGCCCGAAAGACAGTGACAAAAAAGAGTTCTTGGCAGACATATCTTCATTTGCAAATGCTTCCGGTGGGGATGTGATATATGGAATTGGAGAGGCAGTCGACGAAAACGGTAAGAAGACGGGCGAGCCGGAGGCTGTCGTTCCTATTGAAGATGTAAACGCAGACGAAGCCAAGCGGAGAATTGAAGACCTTGTTCGCGCTGGAATTGAACCTCGAATACGAATTCATGTAAAGGAGATTTCCGGGTATGGTGACGATGGTGAGGGGTTCGTGATTCTGATACGCATATCTCAGAGTTTTGTATCACCGCACATGGTGAAGTTTGGGAACACCTCTCGGTTTTTTTGCCGAAACTCTGCGGGCAAATATCAACTTGACGTTCACGAGATACGAAACGCATTTCTGGCTACCGATTCGCAGGCGGAGCGTATTCGCAGGTTCATACAAGACAGGCTGGCTAAGATTATGGCGGATGAAACGCCAGTTCGTTTGTCAACGGAGCACCGCTTAGTTCTTCATGTCCTTCCGCTTCAGCCTTTCCTCAACCGTCAACGGCTGCAATTAAGTCCCAACAAGAATCTCAGTCTCGATTTCAGGCCGATAGGGTATCAAGGTGTTGAATGGCGCTATAACTTGGATGGTTTCTTAACGTATGACCGAGCCTATTCCGACAGAACGCTCAATGATGGTTACTGCCAGGTCTTCTTTGATGGGGTAGTTGAATCGGTTTACGCTGACTTTCTGAATGTCAAAGGTGGCGGGAAGCCCAAGAAAGGAGAAACCGCGTTTATTGCGAGCATCGCGCATGAACAGGATACTGTGAAAGCCGTCAAGAACTACTTCAAGGGTTATAAATCACTGGGTGTTGAGGCTCCCGCTATTATTTCAATGGCATTGCTCGGCTGTAAAGGCGCTTATATGTGGACAGAGTTATCTATGGGGTCAGATTATCAACCAATAGACCGAGACGTTGCCATTTTGCCCGAAGTGGAGGTCGCAAGTTTTGACGAAGAAGTGCCAAGCGTTGTGAAGCCTATATTTGACGCTATATGGAATGCCTGTGGCTTTCCTCGCAGCTACAATTATACCGAAAATGGAACCTGGAATGTCCGGCAATTATGAAGCCCAACTTTGAATCAAACGTGGAGCAACTTGTGATCGTGTTTCTGCAATCGCATAGCTTTGCCGGCCTTTTTGCCGAAACTGATGAAGGGGGAAATAAAAGTGAGGGGTCTAAATTAGATGATACACCCACAGGCAATATCTGAGCAGCTGTTATTTAGCACAGTAAGATTATCAACAGATAGCGGTTCCGGCACTGGCTTCTTTTTTCATTTTAAGACCGACGACCAAAAACAAATACCTGTGATTGTTACGAACAAGCACGTTATTAATAATAAACTGGAGCAGGAAGTTAATTTTTCCCTACATATCAAGGATATGGGCAAACCCACAAACGAAAATATAGATATCCGTTTAAACGCAAGATGGGTTTTTCATCCAACCTTAGACTTATGTTGTGCGTTTACAAACCCACTTATGTCGCAAATAAAACAAAGAATTCAAAAAGAAATTTTCTATATTCCATTTACGGAAGAACTGATATGGGAGGATTCAAAACTAGAAGAGATACAGGCAGTCGAAGATATATTAATGGTTGGGTACCCGATAGGTTTATTTGATCGAAAAAATAATCTACCCTTATTTAGAAAAGGGATTACCGCTACTCATCCCGCAATTAATTTTAATGATGAAAGTATAGGAATTATTGATTGCTCCTGTTTCCCCGGCTCGTCAGGTTCTCCAGTTTTGCTCTACAATGATAACGGTTTCACAGATAGAAAAGGAACTACTCACTTGGGAGCCAAAAGGATTGTCTTTCTCGGCGTTTTGTGTAGCGCCCCAATATTGAATGCACAAGGAAATATTGAAATAACGGAAATTCCGACACAACAAAAAATTGTCACACGTACTCAAGTAATGGTAAATCTTGGATACTACATCAAGGCAAAAGAGATTCTAAAATTAAAAGAAGAAGTTTTGAAGATTGCTAACATAAAGTAATAATGCCCCCATCTTTGCTCAGACATAGAGCAGCTTCTCGTTTTCGGGGGACACGTTTTCGGGGGACATGATACTTAATTGGCGTCAAGAGTCTGTGTAGAATCGTGCGAATTCGGGTCCATAGTCATTTACGATGGTTCGACTTCGCTCACCACAAGTTTACGATTGTCGATTCTCCATTTATTGCTCTGAGTGCTCTGAGTCCTCTGTGGCAAGTCCAAATTCGTGGTGATTCGTGTTCATTCGTGGCAAGACACTTCAGTCAAATCCGGGGGACGCCTTATTCATTCTCCGTTGATGGAAATGGTGCGATTCATCGCACCCTACATGCCGTGTTCATCAATGTCAACCCGTGTCAGAACTCATCTCTCATCCCTCATCCCTCGTTCTCTTCGTGGCTCTCGCTGTCGTTCGTGGTGAATTTCCAGCCGACACGTGCATCATGTCCGAAGCCAGATGCTTCGACTCCGTTTCACTCCGCTCAGCATGACAAACGGCGGTGGGGCAAGCCAAGCCCATTGACTATTTACGATTGACTATTGCCTCCGCCTTCGCGGCAAAACGAGTATCCGGTATCGAGAATCCAACATTCGCGTTCATTCGTGTCAATTTGTGGTTTCAATAGCCATTCGACAATCGAAAGCCGAAAATCGGCAATCTCTTTTTGGTGGATTTTTTCGACCGTTTGCTATATTGTGGTTCCGAATACCCCTTTTCTGCGTTGATTAAGGAGCAAAAAGAATAAATGGGTGCTAATAAGGGTCTTTACAACTTTGGCGAAATAGAGAAGAAGTGGCAGCGATTCTGGGAAGAATCCAGGACCTTCAAGGCGGTGGACTGCGACTCGTCCAGGCCCAAGTACTACGTGCTGGACATGTTTCCCTATCCCAGCGGACAAGGGCTGCACGTCGGCCATCCGGAAGGCTACACGGCCAGCGACATCGTCGCCCGATACAAACGGGCAAAGGGTTTCAACGTTCTGCACCCATTCGGCTGGGACGCTTTCGGTCTTCCCGCTGAACAGCACGCCATCCAGACAGGCACCGACCCGAAAGAGACCACACAGAAGAACATCGACAATATGCGAAGGCAGACCAAATCGCTGGGCTTCAGCTACGACTGGGACAGGGAAATCGCCACCACCGACCCTCGCTACTATAAATGGACGCAGTGGATATTCCTTAAGCTTTTCAACAGCTATTACGACGAGGCCGAGCAGAAGGCCAAGCCGATCGAGCAATTGCCGAATGTTGCCACCAAGTCACAAAGACACCAGGAAACAGAGAATCGGAATCAGAATTCTTCGTGCCTTAGTGACTTCGTGGCTAAAATCGAAAATCTCGACGATTGCCGCCTGGCTTACGAGGCGGAGGTCCCGGTCAACTGGTGTCCCGCGCTGGGGACGGTTTTGGCCAACGAAGAAGTCGTGGGTGGGCTGAGCGAACGGGGCGGCCATCCTGTTATCCGCAAACCGATGCGCCAGTGGATGCTGCGCATTACGAAATACGCTGAAAGGCTGCTCGACGACCTGGCCGAAGTGGATTGGCCCGAGTCGATAAAGAAGCTCCAGACCGATTGGGTAGGCAAGAGCATCGGGGCCGACGTCGATTTCAAGGTCGATGGCTTCGATGAGACTATCCGCGTTTTCACCACCCGGCCCGACACGCTCTTCGGCGCGACGTACATGGTCATGGCCCCCGAGCATCCGCTGGTGGACAAGATTACCAGTGGGGACAAGAAAGAAGCTGTCCGCAAGTACCGTGAAACAGCCGCACGCAAGAGCGATCTGGATCGCACGGATCTTGCCAAAGAGAAAACCGGAGAATTCATCGGCGCCCATGCTATCAACCCTGTTAATGGCGAAAAGATCCCAATCTGGATAAGCGACTACGTGCTGATCAGCTACGGGACCGGCGCGATTATGGCGGTGCCCGCCCACGACGATCGCGACTTCGAGTTCGCCACGAAGTTCAGTCTGCCGATTATCCCCGTTGTGGAACCGCCGGACGCCAGCCAGGCCGAGGCTGTCCGCCAGGGCACGCTCTGCTTCGTCGGTGACGGCAAGGCGATCAACAGTGGGGAATTCAACGGCCTGAGCACGTCCGAATTCAAGGAGCAGATTACCAATTGGCTGCAAGAAAGAGGGCTGGGCCGAAAGACCGTCAACTACAAGCTGAGGGACTGGCTTTTCAGCCGGCAGAGGTACTGGGGTGAGCCGTTCCCGATCCTGCATACGCAAAACGGACGCATCATTGCCATCTCCGAGCAGGAGCTTCCGCTGAAGCTTCCCGTGGTGATGGACTACAAGCCCACTGGGACAGGTGAGCCTCCGCTTGCCAATGTTACCGAATGGGTCAATGTCACCCTTCCCGACGGCTCGAAGGCCAAGCGCGAAACGAACACGATGCCTCAGTGGGCCGGAAGCTGCTGGTACTATCTGAGATACCTGGACCCGGACAACGATCAGCAGGGCTGGGCTCCTGAAAAAGAAAAATACTGGATGGGCAACGGCGGGGTCGATTTGTATATCGGCGGGGCCGAGCACGCTGTGCTGCACCTGCTGTACGCCCGGTTCTGGCACAAACTTCTGTATGACCTGGGCTACGTCAGCACGAAAGAGCCTTTCAAGAAACTCATCAACCAGGGGATGATCTTGGGCGAAGATGGCCAGAAGATGAGCAAGTCGCGCGGCAACGTGGTCAATCCCGATAAGGTGATCACCGAGTATGGGGCCGATTCGATGCGGCTTTACGAGATGTTCATGGGACCCCTGGAGGCTATCAAGCCCTGGAGCATGCAGGGGGTCGAGGGTGTCCACCGCTTCCTGCAGAAGCTCTGGCGGGCCGTCGTTGACAAGGAGACCGGCGAGCTTGACGAGGTGGTCAAGGAAGCCCCGTCCGATGAGGCGACGCTGCGGCTCTTGAATCAGACGATAAAGAAAGTCGGCGACGATATCGAAACGTTCAATTTCAATACTGCGATCAGTACAATGATGATTTTTGTCAATCATCTGGGCAGGTTGTCCGTCAGGCCCAGAGCGGTCGTTGAGAAGCTTGTCCAAATTGTTGCTCCGTTCGCGCCTCACATCGCCGAGGAACTGTGGGAAAGGCTCGGCCATACGAAGAGTCTCGCATATGAGCCCTGGCCCGCATACGACAAAGAGCTTGTCAAAGCCAAAGAGATCAAGCTGGCCGTACAGGTCAACGGCAAGATTAAAGATCGAATCGTCGTCTCCGCCGATGCGGACGAAGAGCAGATCAGACAGAAGGCACTGAGCAGCGAAAAGGTTGCCGCCGCCATGGGGGGCAAACCTGCCAGGAAGGTCATTGTCGCCAAGCCCAGAATAGTAAGTATCATCACCTGATTGGCGATCTGAGATTTGAGATTTCAAATCAGATACGTTGATGGCTGTCGAAATTGAGGCAAAATTGAAGGTCGATTCGCTGCCGCAGATAGAGCGGAGGCTCAGAGATCTGGGGGCGCAGTTCGTCGCTGAGCAGCAACAGACGGACTACCACTTTGATGATGCAAGCAGAACTCTGACCTCCAGCGACCGGTGCCTCCGGATACGCCGGCAGTCGGTCGGCGGCAACCAGCAATTCTTCCTGGCCTATAAGGGCGCCAAGGAAAGCAGCAATTTCAAGAAGAGGCAGGAGATAGAGGTCGAGATCAAGGACGCGGACTCGGCCCAGAACCTCTTAGCGGCGCTCGCGTATGAGAAGGTGTTCACCGTCGAAAAGACCCGGCGGCTCTGGCAGTTTGGCGGCTGTCACGTCGCCCTGGATCGACTGCCGGTGCTTGGCGATTTTGTGGAAATAGAAGGGCCGGATGATGTTAGAATTGCCGATGTACAAAAGAGCCTGGGGCTGGCCGGTGTGCCACACATTCCCAAGAGCTATGCACAGTTGATTAAAGAGTTGAATCGCCGCGGTGCGTGAACCAACAACTTGCACCCGCCGGCGCACAACCATGAAACCGGACGATGGCTACATTGCCTATATTGTAAACCCGAAAGCCGGCGCCACCAGCAGCAAGCTCGTCGGGCGGCGGTTCGAGCAGCACCTCATTAGAAAAGGATTTGAGGTCAGAGGCAGTCTGACCAGGTCTCTGACCCACGCCTGCGAGCTGGCGACCGACGCTGCGGTGGATTACAACTGCGCGCTGGTGGTTGCCGTCGGTGGTGATGGCACCATCAGGGAAGTCGCCCACGGCCTGGAGGGTAGCAGCAAACCCTTGCTGATCATCCCCCACGGGACGGAAAACCTGCTGGCAAACGAATTAGGCTTTGACGAGACACTGAAAACCATCATCAGGACATTTGAAGCGGGTTACGTGCGGCCCCTGGATTTGGGAAGGGCCAACGGGAAATGCTTTACCTCCATCGCAGGCTTTGGTTTTGACGGTGCGGTGGTCGAGCGGATGAGCCAGCAGCGGGCCGGACACATCAATCATTTTGACTACTTCTGGCCGATCTGGAGAACGTTCTGGGAGTACAAGTTCGAGCCGATGCGCGTGGAGGTTGACGGCCAGGAGATTTTTGCCGGCCCCGGCCTTGTGTTTGTCGGAAACATCTCACGCTATGCCCTCGGCTTGCAGATACTGCACTATGCAGATTTTGGCGACGGCCTGCTGGACGTGTGCGTTTATAGATGTGCCTCTCAACTTCACCTGGCCAAGCACTCGCTGCTGACCGTTCTGAAACACCACGCCAACAGGGGCGACGTCGTCTATCGTCAGGGCAAGAATATCTCCGTTCGTGCCGACACGGCCCGTATCAGAACTGAAATCGACGGTGATCCGGGCCCCGCCCTGCCAGTACGGATCGACGTCATACCACATGCAGTCAACTGCATCGTGCCGGAGCGCGCCAAACCCGCCGGGATTAGAACAAGAATTATCAGAGCCATAGGGTGATTCAAAACGCTCGACACTCTGGAGCAGAACATGAGCAAAGCGGGTTTCACGATTGGCAATGTTGAAATTGGCCTTGAGGCGCCTCTGTTTGTCATGGCCGGGCCTTGCGTTATCGAAAGCAAGGCCGGCTGCCTGAGCATCGCCCGCAAGCTTGCCGAGATTGGCCGCAGAACCGGGGTGGGGATAATCTTCAAAGCCAGCTTTGACAAGGCCAATCGCTCCAGCGTCCGCAGCTTCCGCGGGCCGGGCCTTGAAAAAGGGATAGAGATTCTTGCGGCGGTCCGGCAGCAGACAAACCTCCCTGTGATGACCGACGTACACGAGCCCTCCCAGGCGATCCCCGTCGCCGAGGTTGTGGACTGCCTCCAGATACCCGCTTTTCTATGCAGGCAGACTGATTTGCTGTGCGCTTGTGCCAGGACGGGCAAGCCTGTCAACGTAAAAAAGGGCCAGTTCGTCTCGCCTGAGGAGATGAAGAACGTCGTCGAGAAGATTCACGCGTGCAAAAATGGGAAGATAATGCTTACCGAGCGCGGCACGTTCTTCGGCTACAACCGGCTGGTCAATGACATGACAGCGATTGAGACGATGAAGAAGCTGGGCTGCCCGGTTGTCTTTGACGCGACACACAGCACGCAGCAGCCGGGTGGACTCGGCAGCGCCAGCGCCGGCCGGCGGGAGATGGCCCCCATTCTCGCCAAGGCGGCAATCGCCGCCGGCGCCAACGGACTTTTTCTCGAGGTGCACACGCACCCGGAAAAAGCCAAGTCCGATGCCGCCTGCGTCATGCCGATAGATTGGCTCGAAGAGTTGCTGACGATCTGCAAGAAGATATTCGAGGCCGTGCGGGAGTAGAAATGGCTGAAAGAAAGAGCTATTTGTATGGCCCTGTCCCGTCACGAAGGCTGGGGCGAAGCCTCGGTGTGGATATCGTGCCGTTCAAGGTCTGCTCGCTCGACTGCGTTTACTGTCAGCTCGGCAGGACTCTTGAAAAGACCGTCGAGCGGCGCGACTATGTGCCCATCGAATCGGTGCTCGCCGAGCTCAAGCAGGCATTGGCAGAAAACATCGAGGTTGATTTTATCAGTATCGCCGGCTCGGGCGAGCCGACTCTGCACGCCCGGCTGGGCGAACTCATCGGCGGTATGAAACAAGTCACCGATATCCCCGTTGCCATAATAACCAACGGCACGCTGTTTTACCTGCCCGATGTTCGCAGAGACTGCACCAAGGCGGACGTCGTCATGCCTTCGCTGGACGCAGCCGACGAAGAAACATTCCGGCGGATAAACCACCCTTGCCAGGGTATTAACATTGAGAAAGTCATTTCCGGCCTGTGCGCCTTTCGCGAGGAATTCTCCGGCCGGATATGGCTCGAGGTTTTCTTTGTCGAGGGCATAAATACAGGCCGCGAGCAGATCGCCCGGATCAGGGAAGCCATCGAACAAATCCGGCCCGACAAAGTTCAGCTCAACACCGCCGTGCGGCCGACCGCCGACCCGACCGTCAGGCGCGTGGATGCCGAAGCGCTACACGAAATCGCCGCACTGCTGGGCCCTCGCTGCGAGGTTGTGGCCGACCCTTCGCCGCATCACCAGGCACTCACCGAGAAGGAGCCCCGGAGCACTCCGGGGACCGCTGCCAAAACAACCTCAACGGCGCAGACCCTTCTGTCAATGTTGAAACGCAGACCGTGCTCGCTCAGTGATATCCGTGCGAGCCTGGGCCTGAGTCGCAACGAAGCGATGAAGCATATCAGCGACCTCCAAAACCAGGGTTTGATCCAATCCGAAAAGAGAGGGGCAAGCACGTACTACAAGGCTTGCCCTTGAACAAAACACAAGAATTGGAAGGCCGTAACCCTGGCAAAAATTCTTCCAATTTGCCTCTATTTCACTCAGATTCACACGCAATTTGTAAAGCCGGGAGGCTTATTGGCCGATAAAAGCGTTGTGGCGTTTTTCAGAGCGTCGATTTTATCAGGTTCACCAAGAAAAAGTTAAATTCGTCCTTTAGGGAACCGCGTTCGGGCCGATAACAGATTAGAAGGGTCAGTACGAAGTATTTGCCGGCACAACGTGTGCCGGCTGGTTTCGTCGAAGTGCGGTGAAGAACATGAAGCAACAATTAGTGCTTAACAAAGGTAAAGAGAAGTATGTTTTTCGCTTTGAGGCCGGCAGGGAAGACGAGCTTCTCGACGCCTTGATTGACCAGGCAAAAGACAAACGTACGGATTTTGACTGGTTCGATGCCGCCGTACTTAGTTTCAAGCTCACGCAGTCCCTTATCCGGCAGGCGGATAACCTTTTAGGTGAAAACGCAGACGCCCAAATACACACGAGTTAACCGCGAAGGCATCTGGTGAGATGCCACGCAGAACTATGTCTTACGAGCGTTGTAGAAATCTCCGAAATAACTAAACAAATGAATTAGGTAGATTATGGAAGACAGCATTATCATCCACAAGTTCTTGGACTATCTGAAATTTGAAAGACGATTCTCCGAACACACCGCCAAATGCTATGGCGCCGATCTGGCGCAGTTTTGTGAGTTCCTCAGAGGCAGAGCCGAGAGCGGCGGCACCGACGAGGAATCGATGTCACCGGCCCACCACGATGGGGGAGCAGCTACGGCCGTGGCGACGCAGGTCGATGTGAGGATCGACCAGTTGCTTCTCTCGACGCAGACCGACGCCCTTCGAGCCTACCTGGCCTTTCTAAACGAGAAGGACTATTCAAAAGCGACGGTCGCCCGAAAACTGGCAACGCTGCGAAGCTTCTACAAGTTTCTCGTCAAGAGAAGCCACATCACGTCCAATCCGGTCGTCTCCATTCGAACACCGAAACAAGAGAAGAAGCTGCCTCGCTTTCTCGAATACGATGAAATCAAGAGATTGCTCGCCACGCCGCCGGTGAACACGTGGCTGGGCGCCAGAGACAGAGCCATGCTCGAGACGCTCTACAGCACGGGAATCAGAGTCAGCGAGCTTGTAGCACTGAACATGGATGACGTTGACTTTCTGGGCGAAGTCGTTCACGTCAGGGGCAAAGGCAAAAAGGAGCGGATCGCGCCCATCGGCTCATCGGCGCTCCAGACAATACAGCACTATATGGAGTACCGGAATAAGCGAGCGCAGAGCAACGGCAATTTCGACGCGAAGGTCTTGTTCGTGAACAAGCACGGCCGGCGTCTCAGCACGCGCAGCGTCCGCCGCAAGATGGACAAGTATCTCAAGATCGCCGGACTGGATCCGGCCATCAGCCCCCACACGCTGCGCCACAGCTTCGCAACGCACATGCTCAACAACGGTGCCGATCTGCGCAGTGTCCAGGAATTGCTCGGCCACCAGTCGCTGTCAACCACACAGATATATACGCATCTGACCACAAGAAAACTCAAAGAGGTATATGACGGCGCGCATCCTCGAAATAACGGCCACGACGGCGATGAGTCGTAAAAATTCCGCAGAGTAAACTATGTCATTCTGAAAACCCGCAAGCTCTACCTGCGGGTTTTCTTTTTGCTTGCGCTAAAATCAGGATTCGCGCCGACACCTCATCACACAGGACCCCGCCAAAAAAAGAGGGGCCTATACCCTTTGACAGGTACAGGCCCCGAATTGATGTACGGCGCAAACCTTACTTAGTTGCCGACCACGCGACTGACCAGCCTTGCGACGCCAAACAGGCTGGCGTTCTGGTAGGAATTGTTGTTGTCGCTATACCAGCGCAACATGGTCTGGCGACCGCCGGAATGGTCATTGTCATTGATCTGTACTTCAAACCCTATCATCTTGTCAGGGGCCAACGGCAATATCCCCAGCTTCGCCAGCGGGAAGGATGCTTCGATGTTGTAGCCCACGGCGGTTCGCAGTACTTTGAATGCGGTCCCATCGATGGCCAAAGTGCTGGTGGTATCCGCCATCGCGACGTCGGCCACAGTGATACGGATCTGGTTGTCATTGACGCCGTCATAGGTGCTGCCTCTGCTGAGGTCACCGTCAAAGTATATCTCGACGCCGTCGCCTTGGTAGTCGGAGAACGTGGTGTCAATGACACTGTCGTGAACTTCCACGAAAAAGTAGAAGTCGTTGTCATCGTACGCGGCCTTGAAAACGGCGGACAGGTCGTTCGCGTCCTCGGGGGCGGCACTGCTGGTGTTGATCATGTGGGTAATCAGGCACCTGGTCTCGGGGACGGCATTCCAGACGGCGTCCCATTGGCCGTCGATAAGCGGCGCGACGGATGTTCGCGGAACTTCTACGACACCCGATACGGCGGGAGCGTCCGCCTGTCTATACAGTCGGATATCGTCGAGCAGCAGGGTGCCTGTGGCGCCGGCACCTTCAATGCCGATGGCCAGGCTGGTGACACTCTGCAGATTCGTGCCCACTGAGGCTAGGTCAATATTCCACACCTGCCATGCCGGCGCCTTCAGATTGTTGCGATCACCGTCGTAGGCCACCTTGACGGTGTTGATCTTGACGTACAGTTGCCCAGCCACGTTGGCCGGATCGCCATAGAACCACAGCGACAGCGTCAGAACGCCGTGCTCGGTCCAGTTCTGCTGTGCCAATGGAAGCTCGGCCTCCGACAGAAGCGCCGTGCTGTTGTCGTAGATCAGCGGCACGGCCTGCCTGCCGCTGTGAACCTTTGCGGTCTCCATGGACACACCCACAGGGTAGCCAATGGTCGAGCCGCCGTAAGCCGTCGGATTGGCAAGTCCGTCGTTCCAGACGGCATAGACCAGATTGCTGCCCGGCTGCCCGTCGGGGATATCATTGTAGGCCTCGAAATCCTCCACAAGAGCATAGTTAGCTACGGAGAAACTCCAGACTCTGCCTTGGGTGATCGTCCCGTCGGTGTTGACCTCGTCGATACGCCAGTAGTAGGGCCCGCCGTTGAATTGAACCCCTTCAGGCGGGATATAAGAGGTCGCGCTCTGGCGGCCCCGATAGACGCCGGCCGTATCGGAGGCGTTGGCATCGGCCACGGCGGCCTTATCCAGGCCGAAATAAACATCGTGCTGAGAGGCTTTCTCGCCGGCGGACCAGTTCAGGGGCGTGGCCAGATTGATGGCTACTTGAGCACCGTCGCTCGGGTTGGCCGTGCCGGCCTGAAGCGGGTTCTCGCCTTTGGCGATGATCTGGCTGATCTGAGCAGCGCTGATGGCATGGTTAAACAGCCGAACGTCGTCCATCAGGCCGTCGTAGTAGCAGTTCCCGCTGCCTGTGCCGACGGGCCGGCCCAGACGCATGACCGCGAAACTCTTGACGTTCGTGTTATGCGCTGCATAGCCCACCTCGAGGCCATCGACGTACAGCCTGACACCATCTGTCAGGTCCCACGTGGCTGCCACGTGTCTCCAGCCCGTGCCGCCCACATCCGGGCCGTTTATGGTAATGTCGCTGGTTCCGGCGACATCTTGTTCGAGGAAGAAATCCAATTGGCCGTTCCCGGGGTCGTCGATGTTGATATGGATCTCATTCTCGCCGCCATAGCCGTCGCCGGCGGAGGTCTGGCTGGCCCACCAGAGCATGCCTTCGTCGTTGTTGGCGGCATCGCCCTGCGTGGTGTTGATCCACATCAGGATGGAGCCTTGAGCGGTGGTGACGATTCCCGGCGGCATGTCCACGTGGCCCTGGTTGTCGCCGAGGAAATCCAGGCCCAGGTTGAACAGGCCTTCGGCCCACTGCACCGTGCCGGCGGTTCCGGGCACGATGGTACCATGATTGTTGTGACCCGAGAAGTCCACGACCCTCGTGCCCTCGCCGGTCTCGAACTTATACCAGGCGACCAGGTTCGGATCCGTGATGGGCAGATCGCCCAGCGTCGTGAGGCTCCAGACGTCACCTTTGTACGTGGCGGCGCCATCGAACTCATCGACGCGCCAGTAATAGGTCTTGCCCTTTGCGAGAGGAGTGGGTGAGGTATGGTTTGCCGTTCCCACGGCGGTGCCCCCGGTGGTGGCGCTGTTAACGTCGTTGAAGTTGTCGCCGAGATAGACGTAGTGCAACTTGGCGCCGATGCCCGCCGTCCAAGTCAGAGTCACGCCCGGGTCTTGATACTTAGCGCCGTCGGACGGGCTGGGTTCATGTGCTGTCTTCGGACGAACGCGGAAACTCCAGACATTGCCCTTCCACGGACTGTTCGGAGCGGCGCTGTTGACCTCATCGACCCGCCAATAATAGGTTGTGCCGGGAACAAGACCGCTGGGATAGGGATCTCCGGGCATGCCCAAACCAACAAAGAATGAACTGAGCGATTGGGGCTGGTTAACCCTGAACGTATTGCCCGTGCCGGCGGTCACATCCTCGAAGTTGTCGCCCAGATAGACATCCTGCGAGACGGCAAAAGGCCCCGCCGACCAGGTCAGGTTCACCCATGTGTCCGAAAGGATAGCGCCGTCGGCCGGGGTTGGGCCAGAGGCCTTCGCACGCCCGCCAAGGGGACCTCGCCAGAACAGGAAGTTCTGTAAGACTTCGGCAACTTTCTGTGCACCCGATCTACCCAGTGACTGGAGAGTCTGCAACCGGGAAGATTAAAGGGGTGCGGTACATTTTTTGGTGGGAATTCCAGAGGTTTTCTTTCACCACGAAGGCACGAAGTCTTGAATGAAAAAGCGAATATCCAACATCGAATGTCCAATGTCGAGGGTAAGAAGCCGTGTTGCTAACCCACAACAACTGAAAATCCTTTCCAGATAATTCCGCGCGTGCGGCATAAGTCCCTACAGCAAAAGGATTTAATCTCACACAAAGCCACCAAGATCACGAAGTGTGGGATGCCGGATACGATCTTCTCTCTTCTCTTTGTGGCTTTGTGTCTTTGTGTGAGTTGATGTTGGTTCCGGCCGAGGGCGCAGCCCGAGGCCGGGCTGGGTTAATCAGTGTTAATCTGTGTCTAAGTCGTTGGATGTGTCATTGCTCCGGGAAATTCAGGACGGCGAACTGGCCGCGATGTTGCTTCGCGACGCGGTCGTACGCCTTGGCCGCTTCCACTTCGTCGGCGTAGTAGCCAAACGACTCGCGTATTCCATCGACCGCCAAACGCACTTGCCACTTCCGTCTATTCTTATCCCACCGAATGCCGTTGTAGCGTGTTCTTCCGCCTTCTTTGGCGAATTTGCGGTTCCAGACGTTCTGTCTTTGGGTGGCGGGCCGCAGGTTCGCCTTGCGGTTATCGAAGGGCTTGCGATTAATGTGATCCGTTATCATCCCATCCGGCGCGGGGCAAACCACGTTGTGCATGTGCACCGCGACCTGTTTTCTGCCCTTGCCCGATCCGACGGAGACGGCTCGCATTGCATAACCGTAGTGCGTGCAGTGCCACCTGTATTGATTGAGGCGCTCGAAATCTTCCGGATCGACGATGGCGTACTTGCCCTTCGACAGTTTGATCCGGCGGAAGGTGTAGCCGTAGCGCAGCCGCCGGTATAGAAGAACGATCCACACCGCGATGCGAACAAGGATCGTCGGAACCGGCAATGAAAAGGAGATGTCAACCTTCGTCAAAGCGGGCATTGTGGGCTGATTGACTATTGGCTATTGACGATTGATTATTGATTGTCGAATCGGGACCTGCCGGTCCCAACGACGTTGCCGCGCTGCGGCTAACGGTGTGAAAGCTGAAATGTCAGTTACCTTCGCCTGCTGGCGGGTCACGTTTGCCTTCTGGCAAACTATTGCATATTTTAATGAAACAGAAAACACCCGTCAACAAAAAAGCGGCTAAAAATAGGAAATTTTTTGCCCGCCCGTAGGATGGCGGCTTGCCCCACCACTTGTCTAACCACGAAGCATGCCCTGAGCAACGTCGAAGGGACGCGAAGGGCACTGAGATAGCGGATCAGTGAATTGGAAGTTCTGCCATGAAAAAGCACAAATTCACACGAAGAAATCGTCCCCGCCAAACGGAGCGGCGGGCAAGAATCGCAAATCGCAAATGAAAAAGGTATTCTGCTTTTTCCCTTGCTTTCCCTGCTTTTGGGTGCTAAATTCACCCTTTGCGGGGTGCAGCCCGCCACACCGATTGGCGGGTAAACCCGCCGAGATGTATTCGAGGACTTGTCCGCCGAGATGCATTTGAGGACTTGTCCGCCGGAGGCGGAAAGAACGAGATGGCGGAAGAATTGCCGGTTTGAGCTAAAGAGTAGCCAATGGCCAACGTGCCCCCAAGAGTGATTGAGCTTGTTGAAACGTTTGATCAGCACGTCGAGGCGTACCGTTCCCAGCAATACAACGAAACGCAGGTTCGCCGGGAATTCATCGACCCATTCTTCGAGGAATTAGGCTGGGACGTGACCAACAAAGCCGGCTATGCTCAGGCCTACAAGGACGTTATTCATGAAGATGCGATAAAGGTCGGCAGCGCAACCAAGGCGCCGGATTATTGCTTTCGCATCGGGGGCGTCCGCAAATTTTTTCTCGAAGCAAAGAAACCCTCCGTGGACATCCAGGGCGATCCCCACCCGGCCTACCAGTTGAGGCGCTATGCCTGGTCTGCGAAATTGCCGCTTTCGGTCGTGACTGATTTCGAGGAGTTCGCCGTCTATGACTGCCTGACGCGCCCCAGGCACACCGACAAGGCCGACGCCGCCAGAATCATGCTTTTGACCTACAAGGACTATCTGGAAAAGTGGTCCGAGATTGCGGAGGTTTTCAGCAAAGAAGCGATATTGAAAGGGTCGTTTGACAAATTCGCCGCCGCAACAAAAGGCAAGCGAGGGACCAGCACCGTCGATAAGGAATTCCTTGCGGAGATTGAGAAATGGCGGAGTATGCTCGCTCGCATTATCGCCTTGCGTAATAGAACGCTATCCGTCAGAGAAATCAACTTCTCCGTTCAGCGGATCATCGACAGAATTCTGTTTTTGCGGATGTGCGAGGACAGGGCCATCGAGCCTTACGGCCAGCTTCAAGCCATAAGCAGCGGCGAGCGAACCTACCCCAGGCTCTGCGAGGTCTTCGAGAAGGCGGACCAGCGGTACAACTCGGGCCTGTTTCATTTTCACGATGAGCCTGACCGCCACGAGCCGCCGGACGAGCTGACGCCCAACCTTGTCATCGACGACACAGACCTCAAATGGATTCTGCACAGTCTCTACTATCCGCAAAGTCCCTACGAATTCTCCGTCCTGCCGGCTGAAATCTTAGGCAATGTGTACGAGCAGTTCCTCGGCAAGGTCATCACGCTCAGCTCCGCTCACCGCGCCAACGTCGAGGACAAGCCCGAAGTGAAAAAGGCCGGCGGCGTTTATTACACGCCCTCGTATATCGTCGATTACATCGTCAAGAACACCGTCGGCCGACTTCTGGGCGACCCCTCTGTCTGTCATTGCGAGAAGGCCGAAGGCCGACGCGGCAATCTCGATTCGCTGACCCCAAAGCAAGTCTCCAATATCAAAATTCTCGATCCCGCCTGCGGCTCAGGCTCGTTTCTCATCGGCGCATATCAGTATCTGCTCGATTGGTACTTAAGATACTACAGCGAGAACGATCCCGAAAAGCACGCAAAAGGCCGGGAGCCAAAAATCTGCCAGGTTAATTCCACCCGTCATTGCGAGGAGCCCGGCGACGAAGTCGCCGGGATGGCTTACGCCACAATCTCCAACTACCGTCTCACTATCACCGAAAAGAAGAGGATCCTGCTCAGCAACATCTTCGGCGTCGATATCGACTCGCAGGCCGTTGAAGTCACGAAACTATCGCTGCTGCTGAAGGTCCTCGAAGGGGAAAGCTCCGAAACCATCGAGAATCAGTATCGCCTCTTCCACGAACGGGCGCTGCCCGACCTCGCCAATAACATCAAGTGCGGCAACTCCCTCATTGGCCCCGACTTCTTCGATACGGCTGTCATTGCGAATAAGCCTTTAGCCTTGAGCAAAGTCGAAGGAAACAATCAACTACGAACTATGAACAATGAACTCTACCAAAAAATCAACGCCTTCGACTGGCACGCCGAATTCCCCGAAATCTTCACCCGCCAAAATCCCGGCTTCGACGCCGTCATCGGGAACCCGCCGTACCGGATGCTTCAACCCCATAATACGGATGACTCTGTCTTAGCTTATCTCCGCAAGAACTATGTTGCGGCAGAGTTCAAGATCGAACTCTTTCATCTCTTTCTTCAGCGCGGGGTGTCCCTGCTGAAAGAAGGTGGCTACCTGGGCCACATTGTTCCTACTACGATCCTGAACAATGTCTATGCTCAGGCGCTTCGAGAATGGATTATGGCGAGGTGTTGCATCGAAAACATCTCCGTCGCACGACACCATGTATTTGCCGGTGCTGATGTGCACACTTCGGTTATCACCCTGCGCCTCGAGGGTGACACTGATAAAAGAGCGAATCATCAAGTTCTCACTACATTAGACTTGAGCGATCAGTTTGTGGCAATGCCGACTGCACTGTCCCAAACGCAGCAATCGCGATTCGCCGGGCTGTCAGGTCATGTCTGGAACATCCTCATCAACGAAGGGAATGCGGGCCTCATAACGCGCTTGACCCAAGACTTCTCCCCATTGAACGCACTCGGAAAGATCAACCGTGGATTGATCAGTGGGGATCGCGCCAAGTTCTTCTCCAAAGAGAGAACATCCCAGGCCCATGTTCCCATCATTGCCGGTAGCGATGTCCAGCGATATTTCACGGCGTCACCTTCTGAGTATGTCCTTTTCGAGAGGCCGGACACAGCGGGTGGTTGCTGGGACAAAGTGGTTCATTTTGCTCCGCATAAGATCGTCGTCAGACAAATCGGTGTCAAACCGACAGCCAGCGTTCTTCGCGAACCTATCGCGGTAACTGGTAATATCTTCACGGTTCGGGCTGAAACCCTCGGGCAGGAGCTTTACCTTCTCGGGATCATCAACTCCCGGCTCGTCGATTTCTTTTGGAGAACCATGTTCGCTGACTTCAAGAGTTCCTTTCCACAGGTGACCATTTTCAGTCTTGCTCAACTGCCTATTCGCGTCGTCGATTTTTCCGAGCGCACGGGCAAATCTCTCCATAACCAGTTGATGAAGCTCGTCGAGCGGATGCTGGATTTGCACAAGCAGTTGGCCGCCGCCAAAGTCCCTGATGAAAAGACGCGCATCCAGCGGCAAATCGCCGCCACCGACAAACAAATCGACCAGCTCGTCTATGCCCTCTACGGCCTGACCGATGAAGAAATCAAAATCGTCGAGGGGCAAACAGAATGATAGAAATGAAAATAGATAGAGATACTTTCTACTATAGATACTGCCGAAGAGGTCATTTCAATTACTCAGATTCACCCATAGAATCCGGCCATTGTAAGATATGCGGCAAACCTTTTATCAATCAATGCTGCAAATGTGGTGAACCGCTCGCAGAAATATTCTCGTCACCGGTCTTTATGGGCTCCGGAGAACCAGTTTACCCTCCCACAGAACCTCCGCGCCATTGTCCGAAATGTGGTGCAGCTTATCCTTGGAATTCTCGAATCCGGAAGGCAATGCGTTTGCCACGCGTTGCTTTAGCGAAAGTCTGGCGAGAACAAACGTGGCATGGTTTGTTAGAAATAGTAAAGTCAGTTATTAAATGGCTGTAGAAGAGGACAATGCGCTTTGAACAATGAGGTAAGTCGAGGAAGAATCCTAAGCGTGGGGAGGAGTGCTTTCTATTCCATGCAGCACTCTAAATCCACTCCAGTTAGGTAGGTGCGATGAATCGCACCAATTATATCTTGTGCGGCCTGCTCGACGACCATTTCGTTGACATCACCGAAATGGTTCAATGGAGGCAACGTCATGGTGCGAAATCTTGACTGTCGTCAGACAAGTATCGCACCTACGGCGCTACGCTACGAATCTGGCTTCGGCTGGGGGGGGACGAACAACTGACGTGGAAGATTGCCACGGCCTCCACAGGACGCCTTACGGCGCTTCGGACCTCGCAATGACATTCCAATAGATTCTTCGACTTCGCCCTACGGGCTGCGCTCAGAATGACAGTTTCAATCCGTGTCGTTTTCATTTCCGATTCGCGATTGACGATTGACCAATGACTATTGACTATTTCTCCGCGTTAATCCGCGTTCATCTGCGGTTTCAATTTTGTGTTTGTTCCCATTCGACAAGCTCAGGGCAGGCTGTGTTGATTCGTGGCAAAGGCTCGTCGTTGGTCGTATTTGGCTTTTGAAGATTGCCGCGGCCTCCACAGGACGCCTTACGGCGCTTCGGGCCTCGCAATGACGATAAAAATGGTGGGGCAAGCCGCCACCCTACGAATCCGCGTCATGCGAGGTTTCAATTTCGTGTCTGTTCGTGTTCAGCCCGTGAGATGACGACCTTGTCTATCTCATGGGCTAAATTCGTGGCCCCTGCCATTTATGATTTTCGATTTTGGATTTGCGATTTTTCGTTCGTTCGGTGTAATCGGTGAAATCTGTGGCTGAATTTCACAGATTGTATTCTTTGATCTTGCGGTAGAGGGTTCTTTCGCCGATGCCTAAGATTTTGGCGGCTTTTTCGCGGTTGCCCTGGGTCTTGGCGAGCGTTTCTTCGATGGCTTTTTTCTCCAGGTCGTTCAATGAGACGGTGCCGAGGCCGGCGGCGGGCTGGGCGCCGGCGGCCAGTTGCCTTCTCTGTGTAATGTCCGGCGGAATGTCCTGCACGTCAAGCTGATCGCGGTCGCACAAGACGACCATCGTTCGGATGCAATTTCGGAGCTGGCGAATGTTTCCGGGCCAATCGTAGTATGACAGGGCCGCCACAGCCGCGTCGGTGATTCCGGCGACTTTGGAACCCACCTCGGCGGCGGCCTCCTTGAGGAAATAGCCGATCAATTCCGGCAAGTCCTCTATCCGCTCCCGCAGAGACGGAACCGAGATATTGACCCCTTTGATCCGAAAGTACAGGTCTTGCCTGAATTTCTTCTCTTCGATCAGCTTGGGCAGATTCTGGTTCGTGGCGCTGATGATGCGGACATCCACGACGGTCGGCTTGTTCGAACCGACCGGAATGACGATGCCGTCTTCAATCACGCGGAGCAGCTTGGCCTGCGAATTCTGCGACATGTCGCCGATCTCGTCCAGAAGGAGGGTGCCCTTGTCGACGACTTCGAACAGCCCTTTTCGATCATCGGCGGCGCCGGTGAAGGCCCCTTTGACGTGGCCGAACAATTCGCTTTCCAATAACGTCTCGGTCAGCCCGGCGCAGTTGACCGGCCGGAACGGCTTGTCCCATCGCCGTGAATTGCTGTGAATGGCCTTGGCCAGAAGCTCCTTACCCGTTCCCGATTGACCCTCGATCAGAACGGATATGTTCGTCGGGGCGACGCGTCGAAGGACCTCGAATATCCCTTCCATCGCCGGGTTTTTGCCGCGGACCCCTTCAAAATGGAAATGCTCTTTGTCCGCCTGGGGTTTTTCGGTCTTGCGGGCGCGGGCCGCCGACGCCTGCTGCCCCGCCTGCATCACCAGCGTGCGGAGCTGCCCGATGTCGATGGGCTTGACAAGATAGTCGTACGCCCCTCGCCGGATCGCTTCTTTGCAGGTTTCGATGGTTGCATAGGCGGTTATCAGGATGACTTGCGTTTTGTCGTCGTATCGCCTGGCTTCATCGAGTATGGCCAGGCCGTCGATGTCCCCCTCCAGCTTCAGGTCGGTCACAACCACGTCGATCTCGCGGCTTCGCACAATCTCGATGGCGTCTTTACCGTTGTAAACGGGAATTGCCTTCTCGCAGTGTTTTTCGAGCGCTTCGGCGATTCCATCGGCGTGGTCCCGCTCGTCGTCAACAACCAGGATGACACCAGCCTTTTGCCTCACTTGGATACCTTATGAAGCCTGGAGCGGCAACCTTATCGTGAAAGCGGTCCCTTTGCCAAGCTCACTGTTGACACTTATGGTTCCCTTGTGCGCGTCCACGATTTTCTTCGCGATCGGCAGGCCCAGGCCGCTGCCTCGCGGACGGGACGAGGGATACGCCTCGAAAATCTGCGGGAGCCTTTCCGGTGCGATGCCGTGGCCGGTATCGCAGATTTCTATGACCGCTTCTGCGTTTTGCCGCTGCGTCCTGATCATCAGCTCGCCGCCGTTACTCATGGCCTGCTGGGCGTTAATGAACAGGTTCAACATGACCTGTTTTAACATATCGGCATCCACTCTGCAAACGAGCGCCTCCGGGCACAGGCTCTGCCGGATGGTCACCGAGCGGCTGTATGCCTGGGGCGAATAGAAATCAATCATGTCGCCGACAAGCTCATTGATATCGGTGCCGGCCAACTGCAGCTCGGTCCTGTCGATGTAGCGCAAGAAGTCTTCAAGTATGTGTTCGAGCCGGTCCGCTTCCTTTCGGATGACCGCTATCTTCCGCCCCGCTCTGGCGAGTCCGGGCTCATCTCTGCGCGTGCCCGGCTGGCCGGACTTGGCCGGGTCCGAAGCCTCAAGCTCTTCACTGACCAGGTCCAGGTTGATGCGCATCGTGGAGAGAGGGTTTTTGATTTCGTGGGCAAGCCGGCCGGTGAGCTTACTTAGCTCTTCGAGCCGTGCGAGATGGTTTTTGCCGTTCTCTCGCGTTCTCGATCCCCTTTTGTATAGAAATAGCGCAGCACCGGTCAGTAAGCCTATAACAAAACCACCAACAAAATGCAGCACCTATTTTCCCTCTGCCTTTTCTTTCTTGCGTTTATCGACAAGTGCGGCTTTGCGGCTGAGCTTCAATCGGCCCTGGTCATCGATAGAAATCAATTTGACGGGTATCAGGTCGCCCATTTTGCAGACGTCCTCAACATTCTTGACGTAGCTTTCACTGAGCTCGCTGACGTGGCACAACCCCTCGACGCCGGGTATGATTTCAACGAACACCCCGAAGTCTTTCACGGAGACCACTCGCGACTGGTCATATATCCTTCCGATTTGGGGCGGTTGTGTCATCGACTCGATAATCTCTTTGGCCTTGAAATGGCCATCCCCGCCGAGACAACTGATGTAGATCGTCCCGTCCTCTTCGATTTCGATGGTGGTGCCGGTTTGTTCCTGGATACTCTTAATGACCTTTCCGCCCGGCCCGATGACTTTGCCGATCAGCTCGGGATCGATTTCAATGCTGATCAGCTTCGGAGCATACACGCTCAATTCGGGCCTGGGTTTGCTGATGGTCTCGTTCATCACGCTGAGAACATGGAGCCGGGCTGTTTTGGCTCGCTCCAGGGCCTCGACCATAATATTTTGCGCCAGGCCCCTGGCCTTTATGTCGAGCTGTATTGCCGTGACGCCGTCGGCCGTCCCTGCCACCTTGAAATCCATGTCTCCGAAATGGTCTTCTTCGCCGGCGATGTCGGTCAGCAGCTCGTGCCGGCCCTGCTCATCGCTGATCAGGCCGATGGATATACCGGCCACGGTTTTGGTGATCGGGACGCCTGCATCCATCAGGGCCAGAGAGCCGCCGCAGACGGACGCCATCGAGCTGGACCCGTTCGATTCTGTAATATCGGAGACGACCCTGACGGTATAAGCGAATTGCTCATCCGGCGGTCTGACCGCCTCCAGCGCCTTCTCGGCGAGGGCCCCATGCCCTATTTCTCGTCGGCCGACGCCGCGAACCTGCTTGACCTCGCCCACCGCGAAGGGCGGGAAATTGTAGTGGAGCGTGAAACTCTGGGCGTATTCATCAAGCAGCCCGTCAATGATCTGTGCATCTCTGATCGTCCCGAGGGTGACGCTCACGAGCGCCTGCGTTTCCCCACGCGTAAACAACGCCGAACCATGCGTTCTGGGCAGGATTCCCACCTCGCAGGCAATCGGCCGGACGTCGTGAAAACCTCTGCCGTCGGGTCTCTTGCCCCCCAGCAGCAGCTTCTTGACGACCTGGCCCTCTATTTTGCCGAAGATCCGCTTGACCATGGCTTTGTCATACTTGATATCCTGCGTCTGCGGACTAACTTCCGTGGGGCAATACTCCGCCACGAGCTGCTCCAGCAGCTCCTGAACGGCGGTGTTGCGAGGCTGCTTTTGCGGGATTTGTTTGAGCTCGGACAGTTTGTCCGCGATCTGGGAGTAGATTTTTGAATAAAGCTGCTCGTCGTCTTCGACGAGGGGCACTTCCTTTTCCACGCCGACCTTGGCGCGCAGCTCTTCGATCATTTCGCATATCTGACGGACGGTATTCATCGCCGTTGAAACGGCCTCGGCAATGACGCTCTCCGGCAGCTCCCTGGCGCCGACCTCGATCATATTCATCGCGTCCTTTCGGCCGCCGAGGAGCAGATTCAGATCGCCTTCAGTAATCTGCTTGTGCGTGGGGTTCACTATAAACTCGCCGTTGACCCGGCCGAGCCGGCAGGCCCCGGTGGGACCATCAAACGGAATCTTGCTTATTGTAAGCGCGGCACTGGCGCCTATCATGGCCAGGATGTCCGGGTCGTTTTCCTGGTCCGCACTGAGCACGTTGGCGATGATTTGAACTTCCTGGACATAGCCGTCGGGAAACAACGGGCGAATCGGCCGGTCGATCTGCCGGGCCGTCAGGATTTCTTTGGTGCTGGGTCTTCCCTCTCGCTTGATGAAGCCGCCCGGGAACTTGCCCGCGGCGCTATGCTTCTCGCGATACTCGACGCTCAGCGGGAAAAAGTCGGCGTCGTCGAATCTTGGAGGCGCCGTGACCACCGCGACCAGAACAACAGTGTCGCCGTACCGAACCACGACCGCGCCATCGGCTTGTTTGGCGATCCTGCCGGTTTCGATGGACAACGTCCTGCCGGCAATTTGTCTTTCCACTTTACAAACATTAGTCATATTCTACCTCGCTGGGAACGCCCGCCCCAAAGGATGTTCAGCGCACGTGGTTTCAGTGCGGCAAGAGGGACGGGGTTCGTGGGCATTTTTTGCCCTGTTATTTTCGCAAACCAAGCCGCGATATGATGTTTTGATAGCGACTGGTGTCTCTCTTGTTCACATACTTGAGCAACGCGGATCGCGTGCCGACCATTTTCAGCAAACCCCGTCTGGAAGCATGGTCTTTGCGGTGAATTTTGAGATGCTCGGTGAGGTCGTTTATCCTTTTCGTCAACAGTGCAATCTGCACTTCAGGCGAGCCGGTATCGCCCTCGTGGGTCTCAAAATCGTCAATAATCTTCTCTTTGTCCTGCTTTACCAGCATTTTCCAACAAATCCTTTCTCACATTCCCATCTAAACCTGTCATACCATCTTTTTTATCAGTTGAAGAATTATACCCTGTGTCCGGGCATTTGCAACCCTTTTTCCGGGGTCAAGGAAAAAAGAATTTGGCCCCCCGAACCCACCCCGTAGGGGCAGGCCCACGTGCCTGCCCTGGGGATTAAGGAGAGAACAGTCCCAGACAGGATTTACGCGATATGGACGCAGGATGCGATGAATCGCGCCAATTATCGGTGTCGCGGGCATCCCCTCGACAAGCTCGGGGCAGGCTCTGCCCGCGCTTCGAGGGCGGGGCGTCCTGGGCACAGAATGGTATATCCCAGAGTACCGTACACCTTTAATTCCGCCCCTACAAGTGCCATCTCGCCGTGTACGCCTTGCAGATGCGGTCAAGCATTGTACGGTACTCGGCATCGACGTCGATGCCGAGCGAATTGTCACGTGCGACTCGAGGCGGGTGTACGTTGTCGATAAGGACCGGCACGAGAAGGACATAGTCGTATGCCACAAGGTCGGTTCTTCCGGGCGGGCGGGTCGGTAGTTCGCGGAACTTGTTCACGGTGCGCTCTGGGTCCCCCGGACGGTTGCGGCTCACAGCATGCGGGAACTCCCCCCACAGTGCACTGTCACCGCTGGAAAGACGCGGCAGGACTCGGTCGGTGAAGTCCTCGGCTGGCAGGAAGGGTTTCACACGGTCGGGCACATTGAGAACGTTCTCGGCAAGACCAAGGAGCACGGTCGCGACCAGGATAGCGTCGGGCTTCTCTTGATGGAGTACCCCGAGCAGGTCGCTCAAGTCGTCATAGCGGTTTGTGCGGTTACGGTGTGCAGTAACAACAGACTTGTTTTCGACGCATAGGCGCAGGCGCTTGAGGTCCGGCTCGCGCGTTTCCCCGGCGGGTTCGGCCACGACGAGGTCCAACTTGCGCGCCCGCCCGCCAGGCGATGGGAAGTCGAGCCACTCGCGGATGCGGCCCCCCGTAAAATCACGCTTGAACGGCTCGCACATGCCGAGCAGGTCGCGCAAGATTCCCCGGCTCACTGTGCCGGAGTGATCCTCAAGTCGATGGTTGTGGAAACCTCGCGTCTTGATTTCGGCGACGACCTCATCAAATGGCGTAGTCATTCGAGCCTCATCACGTGAAGGCGAGTTCCGTTTGTAGCGGCGGAGAACCCGCGTGTATGATTGGATGGCCACCGGTAGCCGCTTGGACCACATCGTCGGGCAAGGGCAACCGCTGCAAGACACGGCTCTGAAGCCGTAGGAACCCTTTGGACGCACGCTGGCAGTTTTGGACGAGCCACTGATGCGCCGAGAACGATTGCAGGTAGCCGGCGATTACGTCGATTGCGGCGGGATCCCGCGGCACGAGGTAATAAACGGAATGCCTCGGGACAACCTCACCGGACCGATCTACCCAGAAGTGCGGCACCTCGCCGATGTCCTTGCACAGAATTTTCGGGCGCAGGATCTCGGGGAGCGCCGGCGTCTCGTGAAATGCGTACCACGGCTTACGTTTGACGCACGTCCGTGCAAGTAGCCGCTGGCGAATGTCGTCGCGCATCAGGTAGCGGCCCAGAGCCCCCAGCCGCCCGAACGGCAGCAGCCGGCCATCCACATCGTAAGGGATCAGCATCATGAAACGCTGTGAAAGATCGGTCGTCGCCGGCGCAAGCTGCCGGCCTGCTATCGTCGGGCGCGCGAAGCGCCGAAGCGCCGGGTCGAGACTGTCCGCGAGCCACACGAACACGCTGTCCGCACCTGTCGCGACACCGCAACTGATTCGCAAGCACAAATCCCCGAGCACGACAGCCGCCCGCTGCGGCGCAGCGCCCTCAAGCAAAGGCAGCCACGAGTCCCGCCCAGGTGGCAAGTGTACTGTCACCATGCTGCCGTCGCGGCGCATGACCTGCGTCCTCCCCGGCGGCCCGTTGCGCAGCACGGTGATCGTCGGATAGGTCACGAGTTCGCCGAACGTGTCCTCGCGCACAAGGCGGATCTGCTCAAGGTCAAAACGCGCGAGCAGATCTCGCAGCGGCCCAGCGGTCTCAACATACAGATACTTCTCCGGCGTGATGAAAACGAGCCGGCCGCCCGGAGCGAGACTTCGCAGTGCCTGCTCGAAAAAGAGCAGATACAGATCGAACCGGCCGCGCGCTGTGGCGTAATGCGCGCGATAGCGCGCCTTCTCGCCCTCCGAAATGCCTGTAATGGCGACGTATGGAGGGTTGCCAACTATGAAGTTGTACGTCGTGCGTCCGTCCGTCAGAAAGTCGGCGTGCTCGATGCGCACGGCCTGCAGCCCTTCGTACTTCGCGCGCAATCCTGGCAGGTGGCGCGCATCCGACTCGATGCCGGTGATGCGCGGAAACGCAAGCCCTCGGCGTTTGCACCAACGGATAACGCCGTCGATAAACTCACCCGTTCCACAGCCGGGGTCAAGCACGGTGTCGTTCGGCCCGGGCGACCGCTCCCGGAACAACAACTCGACCATTGTGTCGACGGTTTCACGCGGTGTCGGTACGAAACCCTTCATCGTTATCCTAACAACACGCATCGCTCCCGTAATCGAAAAGCAGATGCCGCGTTTTCTATATCGGTCTCCTTCGCTTACGACGAAGATTATAGTGTGGCACGGTGGGTAAGGCAATAGGAAAAAATCGTGTCTTTTCTCGACTCTGCTGGGGACAGGGGCCTTAATACGGCCTGTTCCTAATAACCACCTAACAACCAACGCACTGGTCGGGGAATTTCTTGATCTGATCGAGATTGTCGCCGCAGTAAATCACGCGCGTATCGACAAGAGAGGATGGTTTCCCCACTTTCTCTGATTTTGCCGCTTTCTTTGCCATAAAAATACTCACCACAAAAACCGGTGCATTACTTCCTGAAATCACTCAGTTTTACCATCCGACCTTGTCCATCTTTGACTTTCCAGAATGTCCAGCCGTTCATTGTTTTACCGCCTGTAACCGCACACCCCGCCATTGACGGACTATCGTAGAACTTGCCATCGAATTTTATTCTTCCACTCTTGAAGAGATATGCTTTGTGCTCGTTCTCTTTGTAATGGGCGTAAAGCCGCTTGCCCATATTGAACAGTCCTTTGCATGGCCGTTCTGCTTGGCCATCAAGGTTTCTTTTTCGCGAAAATGATCTTTTGTGTTTCCTCTTTGCTTGCTGAAAACCCTTGAAGATACTCTGCCATTCCTCAAGAGCCGCTTCTTTTGTTTTCTTTTTCAAAATCGGCAAAAAGTTCGCGGAACGCTTGAGTTTTCCAGTGATATTGTTTCCGGCCGGATACGCGATGCGCAAGAGTAATGATTCAAGTTCTTTAATGTGGTCTGGATGGCGGATGATGTAAAGACTGAAGTGCGTCCATTTACCCTTGTGCCGGTCTTTAAGGTGATGATTTATTCTATTTCGCAAATTACTTGCAAGGCCGAGATAATAAAGCTTATTCTTGCGGTAAAGAGCATAAAGCCCCTGTTCGCCCATCGTCATGTCAGTAATCACTTTGCGGTATCTGTCGAAAATTGTGGAACTGACTTTTTCCAAGTACCCTGTCACAATTGGCCTCGAATGGATCTTTTTTCTCTTGCGAACCATATGCTCTCCAACCACTTAGACCGCCGCTGTTTTCCTTGCCACAATACCAATAGTGTAATCCCCGCTTAATAATTTGCAAGTGACAACTGCTCAAGAGTTATTATTGAGCCGGAGTTCGCTTAAATTGCCAGAAACTGCGTCCAGGAAAAAGACCTTTTCAAAGGGTGATTCATAACAGTATTTTTCCATCTCATCTGAGAATTCATAAAATGACGAACCGCTTAAACCAAGTGCAACGATGACAGGCCAGCATCTCTTGCAGTGTTTCAAATATTCTGGAAGTTTTTCTGCTTTAGAGGTGATTCTTTTTTGTAGTTGGTCGGGAAAGTTGTTGTAAATAGGGGATGCTTCTATGTACTGCCAAAAATGTTTCTTGCATCGGGGAATGTTGCGTACAAATACCCTATGAAACTCTTCAGGAATTGAATTGTTGAAGTCAAGTTCTACTTTGTTGCCTTCCAAGGGGCAGTTATCTTCTACAATATTGAACAGTTCTTCTGACACAATGCGTTCTCTCTTCTTTTTAACCGTACCCGAAAAATGTACAGTAACATGTAATGGGGGCAGCTTTGAGTCAATCGCCTTTTGACATGCCGTATTCACGATCCTTTCCTTTATTGCCTCATGCTGTCTTGGCTCTAATCTATTTCGCTTTTCTTCTTTATAAATTTCGGTAAATTCAATTCCCAAAATTTCACTCCCACAAATAACACGAAAGTCCGGATTGTCTTTATGCACATATTTTTCAAATAGGCCATGTTTTTCTTGAAATAGATCGAAATGAATTGCCTCCCTTTCTTTCTTCCCTTTAAGCTTCCCCATCATAATTTCTTTCCTCATGTTGTAAGCGGCGTCCAGCCATTTGTTTGTGTCTCTTGAATAGGAGCAATTGCCGTTATTCTAATAAGACGCACCCTATGTTTCGAAGACCAGATACGGTGCCTTCGCCCATGGCCCCCGCTTCCTCGGCGGTGCGTCATTGCTGCGCAAACAAAAGTGCCGTACACCTTCCCGGATCCGTCCAGTCGAATTTCTCGCAGCCGAAGGGACAACCACCCGTTTCTGTCAGCCTCACCGGGAATCCAGCTTGAGCTTCTGAATCTTTTCCTGAAGCCACAGGTTGACCAACGTATGAGGCGAGACGCCTCTTTCCCTGGCAGCGCGGCAAAGGGTCTGGGATAATCCCTTTTCGATGGCATACAGAGATTCCTCGGATTCCAGGTCCACATCGGCTCGAACAGATCGGGTTTTACCCCAATAATCGGACAAATCGTGCTCATCCCAGAAATCACCTATTCCGGCATATGTTGCGGCTTGGGAGACGCTACTCTTCCTGCTGATACTTTTCCCTCGACCACGCTCGGGACGCATCTTTCTGCTATTACTTCTTCTCATATCGCCTTCTTTCAGCGACGGTCATGTCGCGTGTCGTCAGTATTAGAACACGATGATCTGGTTTGTGGATGAAGAACACGACCAGATACCTGCCAGCTTCGGTGCGCCCCAACGCAGCATATACATTCTCACCACGGCGATGTCCTTTCTCGACAAAACGGAACATAGCCCGTCCTTGAAGGACCTGGCAAACTTCCTCACAGGAAACACCGTGCTTGATGTTAATCTTCTCGATGACAGAATCCAGCCAGATGATTCCATTTATTTTCAAAGTCATTGATGATAAACCCTTCTTTCGCCTTGGGGCAGTTGCTTTTGCTGCCAATCAAAATAATAGCATGGCACGGCGGGCAAAGCAACAGGCCCAGCAAGAAAATCGTATCTTCCCTCGCCTCTGCGCCGGATAGGGGTAAAGAGGACATTCTACTTTTGCCCCTCTGCCTCTTGGATTCAGCGCGTTTTGCAGCCCGGCGAAGGGACAGGGGCAGGAGCCGTCTTTTTCTATGCCTTGTAAAGGGGAATTGACGGGAAGACGGTTCTCAGACAGGATTTACACGGAGTGGACGCAGGGTGCGATGAATCACACCAATTACTTTTGCAGAACAAGGGCGCAAATAATCATCTTGTTGCCTATCTATAGAACCGCTACTGGCCCAAAGGCGAGACCTTTCCAATGCGCCAACGTGTGGGAGTGGATCTGCGCACGTAAATCTGCCATTTTGACTTGCTGACCTTGCTGTCTTGCTGCAGCTCGAGCGTACAGCCCAGGCCATAGCCGCGCATGGGTCGCTCTGCGGGAAAGGCTTCGCCCATCTCCGCGATCTGCAGGAGGTCCGACTTGTTGAGCATTCCGAGCACTTCGTCCCTGTTTGCCCGAGTTATATAGCCGTGAATTCGTACCGCCCGATTGTAGTCTTTCGACTTCCAGGCTGCCAAGAATTCCTCCGCTACCTTGACGGCAGTTTCCTGGTCAGACATTCTCCCCTGTTCCACGCCGAGATCCGATCCAAGCGTGTTGAAACGAGTTGTATTCTCGCCAATTTCCTTCTCAAGGTCGAAAATGTCCGGATCGAAAGGCTGATTGTAATCCAGGTACTCCCAGGCTCCAACATCCGCAAAAAGGCCCTTTTCCTTGACGTCTATATTTATGTACGACACAAGTTTGGTAGCCGGATCGATGTGGAGGACGTCTCGCATTTGCGGCATCGGAGTGCCGATCAGGTACGTGTTGGGTTCATAAGTCACGGATACCGGGATAAGATCAGACCGCCCTGAAGGCTCTCCAATTTCTATCCGGACGGTGCCTTCGGCCTCGCGTTTCCTGAGATATTCAATAGCATTCCTCGGATCATGCCTGTTGGCGAAGAATAGTATCTTGTCCGTGTACTCCATATCTTTGAAAATGTCCAGCTCATCAGGATCCGCTTTCAGGTATTGTGTGACGTCCCTGCTCCAGACCATGACAGACTTCATCCTAAGAAAGTCAACTCGTACTTTGCTGAGTCTCCCATCCTGATCGTACTCGACCCAGGCCTCTTTATCTACATTTTGACGCGGGTCCAGTAATCGAAAATGAAAATACCGTATGTCCTTCACGGCTTCAACCGTCTGTTCAAGGGCATAGGCCGGGCCTGTCGATCTATCTAATATCCCAATGGATACGACCAGACCGACCAGAACAACAGCGGCTGCTGCGATCCATTTTACTGGACCGATACCAAAGACCCAACCAAACGCTTGTGGCGTTGGTGACGTCATTTGTTTGGCCTTACAGCGCCGCCATGCCTCATCGATAGGTGCTTTCATCCTGTCCTGTTCAGCCGGGCCGCTCTTGTATTGCAACTGGCGGAGCAGCCTTTCTATTATCTTATATGATTTCATGCTTCTACCTTCCCGTTGAGTTGTGTCCGCAGTTGATCGAGGCCATAGCGGTATCGGCTTTGAACCGTCCCGAGGCAGATCCCTTGCCGTCGAGCAATCGCCCGGAAGGACAGACCGCCATGGACTTTCAGCGCGATGACCTCACGTTGCTCATAAGGCAGCAGTGCCAGGGCCTTCGCGAGCCGGTCCAACTGTTCGTTTTGGATGGCCGTATCCAGTGGGCGAACCTGCAACGGGTCCCGGCGGTCCTCCTCAACACGGTCACCCCGGGCCATTTGTCTCAATCGATCGCGGGCCCGATTAGCTACGCACGCTGCCAAGTATCCTTTGAGCCGGCCGCGCAGTTCAAATCCATCCAGGGATTCTACGAATTTGACGAACACATCCTGGACCACGTCCTGAGCCAGCTCAGGATCGGCTAACAAGTTCATGGCTACGGTCAGGAGCGCATCCCGGTACTTTTCGTATATCCGGTCGAACGCCCTGCGCTCGCCTCGTTTCGCCTGTCGGATGAGTATTCGATCATTCAACATAGATTCTGCGACTCTGACGCCGGCACGATGAACAATCATCTATATAACGTTTGAGAGTAACGCTTGCACTTATAGAATCTTGTTTTATTTTTCCAACACGTTATCTTCGGACAACGAGGTTGGACGGGATGGTAGGGTTCAATAACGATGCACCCTATTTTTTCAGGTCGGCCATGGGCGAAAGGAGAAGAGGCGTGCAGGTCTGTCTTTTTGCTATCGATTAGAGGTTTTCTATGTTGTGACAAACATTCATTTAAGCTGAGATTCCGCCTCGCGAATCCACCGGCGCAGGAGGACCTAAGGGTGCGATGAATCGCACCAATTATCGGTGTCGCGGGCATCTTCTCGACAAGCTCGGGGCAGGCTCCGCGCTCGTTTCGAGCGAGGGGCGTCCTGGGCACGAAATGGTGGGCCGCGAAATACCGCACACCTTTACGGACCCTGCCTTAGCGGGAAACTGCCCTGCCGCCGGATTTGCTTCTTTGACGTGCCGGTGCCCTGTATTGGAGAGGGTACTTTTCGGGGTTTTCGAGATTGTCAATTTCCAAGTCAACGTCCAGTTGGGGCCAGCACAGATGATAGCCGTGAAGCAATTGGACATCCTGTATCGCGCTGAGCACCTGCTGCCGGAAGTACGGATAGTCCTTGTAGCTGAGAAAATACTCTTTACCCTTCACAAAGAGCCAGATGCCGAACGGCGTTATGTTCTCAACGCTCACGGAAATGGTCTTGCCACGCTTTGATAACTTCATGTCTATGTGCCTCGACGATTTTCTGAATTTCGTTCAGCTTCCTTGGATTCAACGATTAGGATCAGTTGCCGGGCCGGCTGCAACGCCTTCAAAACACAGAAAGACGGTATGCCGGCCCGGTCAACTGCATCCGTTGGTTAGTCATCATTCGTCCGATGCTGCCAAGCCCGATAGAACGTGGCAAAGCTCAACCACTTGCAGATCACTTGGGCAGTCGGGCCAATTGTGTCTCCAACATACGATTACGTCACATCCATCGGGAGGATGCCCGTGATCTCGAAAATTGCGACTCTCGTACTCGAATTCGATTCGCACACGTTGCCACTTGCCTGGACCAATTTGGCGTTTGGCTTCGCAGTCTGGATAGCCAGCTTGAACTGCCTCGACCAAATACCCTAGCTCTCGAGCTACCATGCCAAACAAGAAAACTACGCCGCTTTCATTTACGGGTTCATGCCGGAGTCCTCGAAAATCAATTGGGTTCCCGTAAGTTGGGCGATCACTTAGCTTGGTGTGACGCGGACGAGTTTCGGCAGGCATAGGTGGCGATTCGTCATCCATAGTTGATGGCGGGCGGGTAAGTTGTATGGCGAAATCGGTCTGACGGGGAATCAATGCTAGTACATCAGTCCATTCTTCTTTACCGTGAGCCCACTGTCGGAAAGCTCCGGGGATAGTGGACCAGGGACCGATGCGTCTTTCGAAGGTCTTCTGGTCGTGGCCGCCTTCTCGCCGATACATCATGCGGGTCGGGATTCTCCGAAGCTTACGAACGACACGGCCCCACTCTTCAAGAAGAGTTTCAGGCGCCAGCTTCACATTCGTTGGCTGAATATCCACACCGGCCGCGCGAACGGCTTCTAGCCAACTGGGAAAATGGCTGAGCACGTGGTACTCACCCATACCGGAATGAGCCGTGAACTCCCGCTTTGAGGGGATTTTCCCGAGGTCAGTTGCGGCTTTTCGTATGGCCGCTAGTATTTCGTTTGGAGTCGGTGCGTTCATCATCAATACTGTTGGCTAACAATGATTATACAGTCTGTATAAAACGGGAAACACAGACTGTCCCTTTCTGTATAAGAAGTCGCCGTCTCTTCTTTTCAGTTTGACCCACTATGTCGGTCAGACTCGCCACATCCAGGACTCCTTCGCTTACGACGAAGATGATAGCATGACACAGCGGGCAAAGCAACAGAGCCGGCAAAAAAATTGTATCTTCCCGCGACTTCGTTCGAGACAGGGGTATCTTGTTTTTCGCACGCGGTAGAGAGATGGGCGGCCAATTATTTAGCCTGGGGCAGAAAAAAAGGTCAGGTCTATCTTTTTGCTATCGATTAGAGGTTTTCTACATTCATTTAAGCTGAGATTCCGCCTCGCGAATCCACCGGCGCAGGAGATGCATCCCGCCGTCTCGCTCCTTCAGTTCCGCAAGGAAGTGGCGAAAGCCTTCTTTCTCCTCATAGTGGGGCATCTCCTTCAATTCCTTGGGAGTGCTTCGAAGATAATGCCGTGTGGGATCGATATCGCAGAGCCTCGCTCTCTGGATCAGCCAATCCTCGATCCTGGGACAAAGGACAACCAGTTTCTGGTTACTGTGTCCTTTACGGGCAAGCAGACGCAATCCCTCACCCCTATCAACCTCCTGATAATTGGCAAGCTCGTGCGGTTGAGTCTGAATGCTCTGGGGATCTTCGTCCACCATGCCCATATCGCCGGGGCGGTCCCTGAGGCTCTTGATCACATTGCCCTTCGAGCCAAGAAGCAAGATTCCTTTCCGAGGAATCCCCAGAGACTGAAGCAAGGACTTATGGGGACCGTCCTCCGCCAAGAAGATCATCATCCCTCCTCGATGAAACGATCCATGTTGAAAAAGGGATCAGCCTCCATCAACTCCACGACCTGGTCCGGCGTCAAGGGCTTGACACGCGTCTGGAAGTCCTTGAAGTAGGTGATGAAAACCTGGACGTCTTCCTTGCGGGCCTTCTCAATGATGGCCGAGAGCAGATATGGATTGTGCGTGGCAATGAAGAACTGGTTGGTCTGGTCCAGGGCGATCCGCTCCCCGAGGTACTTGGTATAGTACGGAAAGGCATTGGACTCCGGCTCCTCGAAGACCAGCACGGAATCCTTGTTGGAGGCGATAGCCACTGTATAAAAGATAATCCGCCGGAGTGTATCTGAAGACAGGGTATAAGGGATAGCCGATACCCAACCGTCTATTTCCTTTTGGAGTTCAAAAGTCCTCTCGTGGGACCTCGCGACAAGCTTCAGACCGTATTTTTCAAAGAACTGCATCATCATTTTCCGGAGGGCTTCTGTTCCAGAAACGACTGCGAACAGGTTTGTCCCGTTGGGTGGTTTGAGGCTGCCAGCTTCTTTGTCGTCATATTTTACCACATTCTTGAAACGGAAAAGCTTTATATTGGCAAGCTTGGTGGATATCGTGGCCCCTTCGTCCCATTTACCTTCATAAGTGACTACTCGGAAAGGCTCACCCCTCTCCAGAAATATAAATTTCGATTTGTCATGTTTTAAGGCGACGTCCAACTTCGGATATGATGTGTCAGTTGTCGACGCTTTAACAGCAATGTCTTGATCTAACAACTGGTCATAGAATAGATTTGGCATAGTCTGAAAACGTATACTATCGGTTAGCGGTGTATCGCCCCGTTGCCCAAGCCAGCCAATAAATCCGAGCGACTCCAGGATGTTGGATTTGCCCGTGTTAGGTTCGCCGATGAAGAGGTTGACCTTCTTACACTCGATATCCAACTGACGAACCGATTTGAAGTTCGATACGCTTAGCTTTGTAATCATGGCCGCAATTCCAATTGGATCTTGACTACTGGGCAATTCTTCCACTGACGGTGACGATTATAGCAAAGGCGGCGTGAGAGCCAAGAGAAAAAGGACATTCTGCTTTTGGCCCTCTGCCTCTTGGATTCAGGGTGGTTTGTGGCCCGGTGAAGGTACAGAGGGCAGAAACTACTTGTCTTGGTTTATGATGCCGGCATCATCAAAGGCCCGGCTTAACAGCTCAGACACACTTAGCATTGAAGCCCAGTACTTGAGATACTCCAAATCCAGCTTGCCGCTCTGGACTTTCAATACGCCCAGGATGTCCTTCCATTGCTGTTCCGATACGCCGCCTCCAAGCTGATACCATTGCAGTTTGCCAAGTACCGCATCCTCCGGGGAGGACAGGTAGAACTTACGAGAACTTTCTTGGTCTAAGGTGTCGGACCGGCGTCTGGCGAGAGCCTGCGAATCATACGGCTGATCCTTTGCCAGAAAGACATCGATTTTGATCATCGTCTCAAGATGAATCAGGTTGAATGAGGCGCGTCTGCGAACTGCATCTGTGATCATCTCGGCGCTGATATAGTAATCTGCTTTAAGGTTTTCTACCAAATGATCGACCTGGGACAGCTCGATATGGGCGACCAAATCGACATCCATAGTCGCCCGGGCCATGCCGTATGCGGAGCTTGCCACAGATCCTGCTATATAATAGGCTAATCCAAGACTGTCAAAACAGTCGATGACCTTGCTCAACGCCTCGATTATGTCGTTTTTTTTCATGCCCGCTCGCGCTCCATGTACAAGGCAAGACGCTGGGCAATATCTTTTCCATAATGATATTCGACAAAAGCCAAACCCACTTCGCGTTCACACATAGAGGGATTCGCGCGTTGAATGGCCCGTTGGGAGAGAAACATGGCGGTTCGAGAGAGAGACCGGACTCTCAAAATCCTTTGGGAAACGCTCGATTTGCGAATCAATTCGATTTGCACTTTTTCCGCTTGAGGCGCAGTATCAGGAGATTGACAGATCATTTCACGACATTGCCTCATTCCGCGAATAGAATTCTGTCTCTTTTTCAGGCTGCATTTTCGTATAATAAGGCACGCTGTCCAACACGTCAAGTCAGCGTTCCTATTCAAGAGACAGAGGATTCGTTCCGGCGTCGCGGGCGGAGCGTTTTTGTTCGAGAAAGGCTTCGAGGATTTCTGCGGCGGCGACGGCGTCGAGGCGTTTTTTCTGTTTGCCCTTTGTGAGATTAGCCGGGGCGAGCTTCTCTTCGGCGCCAAAACTACTCAGCCGCTCGTCCTGCAGGAGAACCGGTATGGGCAGGTGAGCCTTCAGCGTCTCGGCAAACTTGCGGACGAGCTTGCTTTGGGGGCCTTCGGAGCCGTTCATGTTCAGGGGCAACCCCAACACGATGGCTTCGACCCCTTCGGTCTGGACGATTTGCGAAATCTTTGTCAAAAGCCTTTCACCACTCTCGACTACGGCCAGGGGCGAGGCGATGGTCTCGCCGGCGTCACAAATCGCCAGCCCGGTCCGCCGGGTTCCGTAGTCTATGGCCAGATACCTCATATGCTGTGATTGGCTACTGTCTATTGACTATTGAAAGGACTGCACGGAACGGCCCAGCGCCCACGTGCAAATGGTCAATAGTCATTTGTCAATAGTCAATTTCCTTGTACTGCGTTACAGGAACTTCTCGCCCCCATGCTGCTTGATAAGCTCCACAAGCTCCTTGAGTCTGTGGGTCTGGTCGATATGGCAGACGAGCGTTGCGTTCGGGCTGTGCGCCACGACCATGTTCTCCAGGCCGATGCAGGCCATCAGGTGGCCTTTGTCTTCGGTGACGATAATGCTGTTCGTGCAGTCGAGCAGCTCGCTTTGGCGGGCAACCACGACGTTCTTGTTTCGATCGGAGCTGATGATATCGGCAAGGGCGGCGAAGCAGCCCATATCGAGCCAGCGGCAATCCAGCTCTATCGCGCTGACTCGTTCGGCCTTTTCCATCACGGCAAAGTCGATGCTGATCTTGGGCAGTTTCACAAACCACTCTTCGAGGACTTGTTCTTGCTTAGGACCGTCCCAGGCCGCTCGAATCCTGCTCAGCGGCTCGGTCGCTTCGGGGAGGAATTTCGCCAGGTTCCCGAGTATCGTCCGGGCCTTCCAGACGAACATGCCCGAATTCCAGAAGTACCGGCCGGTGTCGATATACTCCTTCGCCGTTTTCTCATCCGGCTTTTCCTTAAATGCTTCGACGGAAAAAATCTGGTTCTTGCAGCCGGGATAGCTGCGCCTGCCGACGCATTTTATGTACCCGAGCACCGTACTGGGAAAAGTCGGCCGGATGCCGAAAGTGATCATATCATCCGGGTGGTCCCTGACAAAAGTCAGGGCGTCTTTAAGAGCCTGTTGCAGCACCCCGGCCGGCTCGATGATCTGGTCGGCGGTCACCACGGCCATCGCAGCGTCAGGATCATGTTTGGCCAGGACGGTCGAGACCAGCCCGATCGCGCCGGCGGTATCTCGAACCGCCGGTTCGGCGATGACATTGTCGCAGGGCAGCTCCGAGAGGTTCTCGCGGACCATGTCGGCGTAGCCTGCGTTGGTCAGGACGAGGATATTGCGAATGTCGAACACAGGCCGCAGGCGCTCGAAACAACGGCGAAGAAGCGTCTGGCCGTCAAAGAGCTGCAAGACCTGCTTCGGACGCTTCTCCCGGCTCAGCGGCCACAATCGCTTTCCCGTCCCCCCCGCCATAATCACTGCGTAATCCATTTTCGCATCCCGTACTGTTTGAGTGGAAACTGAAGTAAATCAAACCAGGAAGGCTTCGTCAATTTCCGTCTTTTTTTGAATTGTCTGTGCAAAATCTTTGCAGTCACCCTTGCCCATAAGGGCAAACGTAGCTTCCTTACCTAATTCCACGGCGGGTTGATCGTAGGGATTGATATTAAACAGAGCACCGGCGATGGAAGTCGTCACCTCAAACAAATAAATGAATTGCCCGACCCCATAGGCATTTACCCTATCAAACAGAACCGTCAAACAGGGACGCTTGCTTTCCAGAAGGGCATACTCGGTAGCCCTCTTTTCGTTGTTCAGAAGCGTGCTCAATTTCTTGCCGGCGAGATACCCGAGCTCCGGCGCGCAATCCGGGGCGGGGCCTATTTCAGGGTCGTCGTCAAAATTATTGACCTGGAGGAAAGTGAATAGCTTGTCGTTCGGTCCTTCACGGTACAACTGCACCTGGCTGTGCTGGTCGGTGGCGCCGAGCGCTTTGATAGGAGTCGGGCCTATCCAGACTTCACGTTCCTCCAAATCGACCTTCTTGCCGAGACTTTCGGCCCAGAGTTGCCGGTACCAGTCCGCCATATCCTTCAGGGCGTCGCTGTACGGCATGATGACGGAATTTCGCTTGCCGCGCATGTAGAAATGGTAATTGATTGCAGCGTTCAGTGCGGCGGGATTCTTGTAGAAGTCTTCACTGCTTACCCGTTCGTCCATCTCCCGCGCGCCAGCCAGGAGTGAATCAATATCAATACCGCACATCGCGGCGCTGAACAGGCCCACGGCGCTCAGGACGCTGAACCGCCCGCCGACGCCGTCGGGAACTTCGAGGCATCGTAAATTCGCCTCCGTCGCAATTTTGCGGAGAGTCCCCTTGTTCGCGTCGGTCGTGGCAACGACCCGGTCTCGCAGCCCTTGGGGACCCAACTTATCGAGGAGCAGTTGACTGACAACCATGAACTGGCTTGCCGTTTCTGCGGTTCGTCCGGATTTGCTTATCACGTTGAATATCGTCTTGTCGAGCTTGTCATCGACCCAGCGGAGGAAGGAAGCGAATTGCGCCGGATCGACGTTGTCGAAAACGAACACGCATGGGCAGCCTCTCCGTTGCTTGTCATCGAAATTGTACATGTACGGGTTCAGCGCCGTCTGAAGAGCGATATTACCGAGGGCCGAGCCGCCGATCCCGAGCACGACCAGAGTTTCACACCCTTCCTTGACTTCCGCCGCCAGATTCTTGACTTTCGAAACGGTTTCTGTTTTGTAAGGGAGGTCCCTGTAGGGTGTCTTTCCGGCCTTGCGCTCGTTGTTGATCTGCGCTATGAGCGGCTCGGTCTGTTCGGCAAGGGCGTCGAGCTGAGCCTGTGTAATGCCGTGCTCGTGCCCGATTGTCTCGGCCATGACGTTCTTATAGTGAAGTCTTACTTGTGGTTTCGACACTCGTGTTTCCCCTTCGTAGTAGTTCCTACATCTTTTCACAATGGCCGGCAGCGTCAGGCATGAAGCTGGACCTGGATCGTCTGCGTCGCAGGCTTGTCGAGCTTGAACGTTCCGGTCAGCTTCTTGCCGCCAACCTGTGTGCTAACCTCGTAATCTCCGAGAAAGCCCTGGAACCGCGCCTCGCCCCCAGCCTGGGCTGCGACCTCGGTTTGCGTCCACCATTGATCTTTGATGAGCCGCTTTAGTTCCTCATAAACGGGTTTTGGCGTCATATCATCGCGCACAAGGCCCGCCGGTGCTCGCTGCCACGCGTTCTGGTCTGTGAAGTCCCACCAGGTGATGGCCTCGACGGCCGGGTGCGAGAAGAGGACGCGATAAAACTCGGCAACCTGCTTCGCCTGGGTTTTCTCCCCTTCGGGCGTAGTGGCCCACCCTTGATCGCTCTTTGGCCCCGAGACCACGGTCGTCTCAGTGAAATGCAGCGGCTTTCCGAATTTAGCGAAGCGCTCGCAGACTTCCCATGCCCGCTTCGCCCCCCAATAGCCGCCGTGCATGTGCGATTGAATGCCAATGACATCGTAAAGCGGCACTCCGTTTTCATCGAGAAGCTCCGAAATCACGCTGTCTGCGTACGCCGGGTCCGTGCGGTAGTCGTTGATTAGCAGCGTCGCGTTGGGGTTGGCTTTGCGCGCCATCTTGAATGCTTCGCGGACGTAAGGCCCGACGCCCATTTTGCGGATAGCCTCCGTCAGGATCGGCGCCTGCTTCTTGATCTGCTCGCGGTCATAATGCGTCGCCTCGTTGACGACGTCCCAGATGTTGATATCGTCTTTGAATTTGCGAACGCATTGGGCGATACGCGTAAACTGAAGCTTCATGGCCTCCTGCGGTTCTTTTGGCAGCCATCGCGGATCGACATAGTTCCAGGCCAGAGGATGGCCCTTGGTCGTGACGTTGTGCGCCTTGCACCAACGAACGATTTCTTCGGTGCGCTCATCGTCGGGCCGGCCCGGCTCGCGCTCGTAGTTCCACCAGTAGAACGGGAGCGTCGCAAAATTCAACAGCGAGGCGAAGTGCTCCGCGTAGGCGGCGCTGTCCTGCGGCGTTTGGCACTGATTCAGCTTGAAGATGTTGCAGCCGAACAGGAACTTGTGGCGCTTCTGTATTATCTTCACCGATGCGCCGGGCGCCAGGGTCTGCCCATCCGGGCCGGTCAGTGTCAATGCGGCATTGCCTTTGCGATGCTTGTCAATCCGGGCGTCAATGCCTTCGAGAATCCCGCCGTCAGCTTGCTCTTGGCCGGCCCCCGAGGACGCCGGCCCGGTCAGTGCTGCGATACCGATCCCGGCCACCTTTAGAAATTCTCGCCGATTCATACAACCGCCTTTCCGTCTTATACAGCTTCGTTGACCAGATTGATGTCTTTGTACTTGCAGAAGGAACGCAGCTCTTTGGTAATATCGCCGTAGCACGTCTGGCGATGCAGGCCGCTGGACCAGTTCTTCCACAGCTTCTCGGCGTCGCCGTCCACCTTGACGGTGATTTTGGTGCGGCAGCCCCTGTCGATGTCGGGAGCATCGAGGATTTCTCCCGTGAAATACAGCAGGCGGTCGGAACCAACGAGTACCGCCTGGGTGACCTTCCGGCCGGGCTGCATGAAGACCTGCGGGACGACTCCCTCCTGCCGTTCCATGACGGTTCGCAGCTTGTACGGGTCCGCCGGTCTGCTCGGGCCGTCCATTTTCGTCGTGCCCAGGCAATGAGCCAAAATGATGCTGTTCTTGGATTCGTCCACCGTCGGGTCGCTGATGAATCCGGGTCTGCCGGCGAGCCCCTGGAAGATAATGTGGGTCATCGCGCACTGCAAATCCGATTCGCAGATGCCGCCCAGGCCCAGGCTGTTGAGTCTCGTGAAGCCCAGGCAGGGATAGGCGGGAAGCTTGATGGTTTTATCCCACATGGTGCCGTAGCAGTCAATGGTCAGCACAGTGGCATTTTCTGCATTGAGCAGATTCTCGAAGGCCAGGGCCAGCTTGCAGGATTTAAATACGTCGGCCGGCGAAGGCTCGACAAGCTCCTTGGCGCCTTTGATCCAGCGTTCAGTCTCCGCCTTCGCATCGCTGTCACTGACCGCGTCGTAAGCCGCGAGCACTCGTTCGCGATCTACTCGTTTGATCTGCGTGCCGAATTTCTCTTTCACCTGGTTTGCGAAGCTGTCAATCGAACGGGTTGTCACGTCGAGGATGGTGGCTTCCCGCAGGTGATGGATGGCTCGGAAAGGTCTTATGGCGACGGCCAATTGACCGTAATCGCTGGTCAACATGCACTCCAATTTGGCGCCCAGCTCCTGCTTTTGCAGAGCGCCGAACCCCGACCATTCGTGCCCGGAATAGGGAACGGCAAAAAAGGCCGTGGGCTTGCCCACGCTGAGAAGCTCATCGAGAGCCGGCCGTGTTCCCATGCTTAAATGAATCGCCAGGATGCCGTCAACGTCTTTGAGGCTGTTCTTGAGCGGCCTGACCTGCTCCGGAGACGAAACCAGTTGGTCAATGACAAACTCAACGTCCGACAGCTCGTCCTTGAGCTTTGCGAACTCGGAGGCATAGGATGCGATCTCGCTTTTGAAATCCAGCTTCGGTTTCGGCCATAAGCCGCCGGAAGTGCCCATGTAGAATCGGGCGACTTTGACCTTTGTTCCTCTGCAGCCGGGGCTGATAAGCTTCGATGCCGCTCCGCTCGCACCGAACGCGGAAAGTCCCCGGCCGGCAAGACACAGAGCCCCCCCTGCCACTGTCAACTGTACGAATTCTCTGCGGTTGACTTTGTTCTCCATTGTGACCTCCTTTTTTTGTCTCGTCGGACCTCTGTGGCAACCTACGGAGTCGAACCCGCAGGCTCGCCGCACGCTACATATCCACTGTCGAAAGGTTGGCGTATTTTACCATCAGGGATTTGGTGTGTCCAGAATTGAACTTGACCGAGACGACGCTGTTCTCGCCCACGTCGGAGAATTCCTTGACTCTGCCGAGGCCGAAGATATCGTGCCGCACCAACTGCCCCGGCTTGAAACGAGCCGCCGGCTCGCAGACATCGACATCGTCGTATTCCACTTGCGGGGCCTGCTCCGTGAAGTTCACGCCCAGCTCAAAAAGAAACTGCGATGGGACCGTTCGCAGGAATTGGCCCCGTATCGTTCGGTAGCGAGCGAAACTGATGCACAGGCCCGCCTTGGCGCGCGTGATGCCGACGAAAAGAAGCCTGCGTTCCTCTTCCAACTGCTCGTCGTCGTGCCCAGCGTTGCTTCGTTCGTGGGGCAGCAAACCTTCTTCGACGCCGACGATAAAAACGCGCTCGAATTCAAGGCCCTTGGCGGCGTGCAGCGTCATCAGCGCGACACGCTCGCTGGCCGCGTCGTACGCATCGGCGTCGCTAAAGAGCGAGATTTGGTGCAGATAATCGACCAGCGAGGGCTGCTCGGTCTGCTGGTCGTACTCGGCGGCGCTGTTGATCAGCTCGTTGACGTTCTCGGTGGAGTTGAGCCCATCCGGCCCCGCTGCCCGGAGCGAATCGGCCAGTCCCGATTCGGTAAAGATGCGTTCGGCCAGCGGCGCCACCTTGCCGGCTGTGTCTTTGCTGAATTGTTCGAGCATGTTCGCAAAGACCGCGAGCTTGGCGCGGGCCGCTCTGGAAAGAGACTCAATGTCAGCCGATCGCTTCAGTGCCTCGAAGAAAGTGATGTTGCTCTCGGCCGCGTGGGCCTGCACTCGGTCGATTGTGCTCTTTCCTATGCCGCGCGCCGGCGTGTTGATGATGCGTAAGAGTGCGATTTCGTCATTCGGATTGACCAGGACTTTCAAATACGCAAGCAGGTCGCGGATTTCCTTTCTCCTGTAGAATTCCACGCCCCGAACGATCTGGTAGGGTATTTTCTCCCTGATGAAGGCTTCCTCGAGCGTACGGCTCTGGGCGTTGACGCGGTAGAATACGGCAATGTCGCTCAAGGACGTGCCTTTACCGGTCAGCTCCCTGATGTGCTGTGCGACGGCCCTGGCTTCGGCGCCCTCATCGTCGAAGCTGGTCACAAGAATTTCTTCGCCCTGGGCCCTTGTTGCGATGAGCTTCTTGTCTTTGCGATTTTGGTTGAAAGCGATCAGGTGATCCGCCGCCGAGAGAATATTCGGGGTGCTGCGGAAATTCTCCTCTAATTTGACGACGGTCGCAGCGGGCCAGTCCTTTTCAAAAGCCATGATGTTGCGGATGTCGGCCCCCCGCCAGCGGTAGATCGACTGGTCCGGGTCGCCGGTCGCGCAGATATTGCTGTGCTGTGAGACAAGGGCCCTGGCGATTCTGTACTGGGCGTGGTTGGTGTCCTGGTATTCGTCGATAAGCAGGAACTTGAAACGCTCGCCAAGCTGGGAGCACACGTCGGGACAATCGCGGAGCAGGAAGGCGGTCTTGAGCAGCAGATCGTCGAAGTCAAGGCCGTTGCGCTGGCGGAGAAGCCGCTCGTAGCCCAGATACACCTCGGCCAGCGTCCTGGTAAAGAAATCGTCGGCCTCACTTTTGAAGGACTCTGCGTCCACAAGCTTGTTCTTGAGAGCGGAAATGGCGTCCAGCATCCGGCTTGGCGGAAAGTTTGTGGTATCGAATTGGCAATCTTTCATCGCCTCCTTGATGCACCGGGCCTGGTCGGCGTCGTCGTAGATGCTGAAGTTCGGCTCGATTCCCGCCTGCTGCGCATACTGGCGAAGAATCCTGACGCACAGCGAGTGATACGTGCTGATATGAGCCCCGGCGCTGGCCCCGAGGGCCGCGGCCCTTTGACGCATCTCCTCGGCCGCCTTGTTGGTGAAGGTGATGGCGCAAATGTTGTATGGGGCGACGCCCGATTCAATAAGAGCGGCGATCCGGCAGGTGATCACGCGGGTTTTTCCGCTGCCCGGGCCGGCCAGAACGAGCAGCGGACCTTCAATATGAAAGACGGCTTTTCGCTGCGAGGGTGTCAGTTGTCGGCAAAGTGTGTCGTGCATGCCTCAAAAGGTTTTAAGCAGGTCCTCTTCCTGCTGTTTGATCTGGTCTTTCTGCTGCTCCAACTGTTCCTTCCACGGCTTCAACTGCTCAGCCAGCTCCGGCTTCTCGATTTCGATCCGGGCCAGCAGGCTCAGCCTCAGATTCGGCGGATAAAGCCAGTCCTCCAGAAAATCCTGAAGGGCAAGGTATCGTAACAGCTTGAAATCGGGCAGGTCAATCCTGTTTTCGTCGCTGTACTTTGACTGGTAGTAATCCCAAACTTCTTTCGCCATGCTTTCTCTGCCGGCGGCCTCGTCATCGTCGCGCACGGCATATCTGAAATAGGCCTCGCTGAGCATCGCCACAATCATTTCCCTGGCGTCGGTGATGGCGATATTCTCGAGCTCTTCGTCGAAGCGCTTCTTCACGTAGGTCTCGACGGCCGGAGACTTGAACTCGTCCAGTGGATACAGTTTTCGCATCTCACTGTAGATTTTCTGCGCAATGGGCCTGTGGCCCGCCTGGTAGAAAAGAAGGACGGCGTTCTTGAGCATATTGCGATGGCCGTTCTGGAGGGATTCGTAGCTGCTGTCGTTCTTGTACTTTTCGAGCACGGCCAGCGCGGTCCTGTCATACGGCGCAAACATCCTCAAATCGGGTCGCAGGAACACTTCTTTAAAGATCTGCGTCTGAGTTTGCTGTGAGCCTTCTGCTACAGGGACTTGCAGCGGCACGTCGTGGATGAACATTTTGCCGGTTCGAAAGAGATTCTGCAGACTGTGGCCGACGATGCGGTCCGTGTTTGTTTCATCCATCCCAACGTCCCGAGATGGGTCTTGAGCGGCGGCCCGCAGACCGGCGACGGCCCAGTAAATGGCGTGACTGTCGGCGTTGCGCCAATCCAGAGGCAGGCTGATATTTGGATCTCTGAAGTCCATCGGCCCGTAGGTCCTGTTCAAATCGCGCATCATGGCGGGGTCGAGCTTCCAGGTTTTCCGTAGCTCGTGGGCCCTCGCGAAGAGGTCGAATTTCTTGAGGGCTTCGGTACCCCGTAAATCGTCTATCACTTTGCCCGCTTCGGGTTTGAATCGGCGGGAGTCCTGACGCAGCGACAGGTAGCGGCCCACGAACTGGTCTTCATCGGAGAAAACCGCGTCGGCCGATTTCAGAGCCGCAATCAGCGAGGCCACGTTCGGATCTTTGCCAATCTCCAGCCAGCCCGCCGGCGTCTGCGCCAGGGCCTCAAAATAACGGTTGTCCTGCCAGTCGAGCTGGTTGTCCTGCGAGCTCAAGAGCGGTTCCATCGCCATTGCCAGTTGGAGCTTGTAGTACTTGTGGGCATCGTCCGAGACGCCGCCGATTTTGTGCTGGAATATCCTGGCCATCTCGTGGTACAGGCTGATGTTCTTGAGCTTGTATTTGCCGATGGCTTCGTCGCGAAGCAGCTCGTAGCCGTTCCTGACCCATCGCCACCGCTGGTCGGGCTGGGTCGCGGGGATGGCCACGGAGATATTGTACGCCATGTTCCAGGCGTGGAATTCCCAGACCGAGGCGAACCGGGGCTGCAAGATCGTGATCCATTCGGCAAGCTGCCTGGCGTCGAAAAACTGCCCTTCTTCTTTGAGCCTGTCGGCCCGCATCCACAAGGCATCCACGACCAGCCCCCGGAAGGCCCCCGTCGCGACCGTGGCGAAGATCAGCGTAGGGGGAATGTTTTCGGGCGTGTCGATGATCAGGCCCATGTCCTGACGCTGCCGATTGATCGAATCGAGCTGCACGCCCGCGGCGATAAGCAGGCCGATCCCGACGGCAAGGCAGGTGGATAAGATTATGGTGTCACGCAAACGCATTTGAAATCTCAAATCTCAAAGGCGCGGGTCGCGCGCCTGTGCGAGCTAAACGATAATCCTGGCAATTTCCCTGTAGGCAAAGATTAACAGGCCGAGAACGAACAATGAGAACGCTTTGATACAAACGATAAAGAAGGCGCATTCCGCCAAGACGGACCAGCTCAACAATCGCGCCGGCACGATAAACGTCGTCGGATTGTACTTATCGAACTGCGGCAGGAGCCGGATCGCCCACTTGAGTGTGTAAGAATAGACGGCTCCCACGTTTGCACTGAGATAGTCAAATGATTCGATCACAAAACCGCTGAAACTGGCCGTAAAGAAGAGCACGAGGCAAAACAAAACGGCCACCGGGAACGACAGAAAACTCGATGCCAATATCCCGAGGCAGGCCAGGAAAATCAGGCGGCACAGGATCATCAGGGCGGCTCTTGCAAAATTGGCGGTGAAGCTGTCGGCTTTGTAAAGCACCTCCAGGCCATCGGGCGGAAAGATAACCGTCGTATTGTTCGGAGGCACGTTCTGGAACGCGATGGCCAGACGCCCGTGATCCGGGACTACCCCCGCCGGGAATTCGATCTCGTGAAACGTCCGCGCCGCGTTCTTGTAGAGCTCGTCATAAATCGGCGTTTTGACCTGCTTGCCGTACTTGATGTATTGGTAGTCTCCCGCCAGCCACCGGCCATAAACCTGCGAATCCGGCGGGTTCGGGTAAACGTCGTATTTGAACCGGACAAACATGCTCTCGGCCAGCGGCCTGACGTTGTCGAACTCCCAAACCAGTGCGTCGCCCACGCCGGCGGCGCGTTGGGCGAGCTGCGCCTGCTTGGTCAGCTCGGCGATGATTTGCTCCTGCGTATAATCGGGAGGCAGCCGGTCCAGTTTCTTAAGCTCTTCGTATCTGTCCTTGACTTGCTGTGTGACATCGACTACCGGAACCGTCAGGGCCGCCCGCGCGGTGAGAAACTGGTTGTGGGCTTCGATCAGCTCGTTTTCCGGGACACTGACAAACCTCGGCGTATAAATCGTAATGGCATAGATAACGACGGAAAACAGGGCCAGAAAGATGACGTCCAGCACGACCACGCCGAGGAGCTTGCCCAATAAGAACTGATACCGGCGAATGGGCTTGGTGATGACCGTATAGACCTGCCTCTGGTCGATGTCGCTGGTGACGGAATAAACCGAGACGATGATGGTCAGCAGGCACAGCAGGAAACTGGTCAGCGAAAGCCCGTAGCTGACGAAGGTTTGCAGGCGGCCCTTCAATGTCTCGTCTCCGGTGGTCGTCAGTCCCAGGGCCGGCAGCAGAACGAACAGCAGGATGACAAAGACACAGGCTACTCTCATCCTCAGCGCCTGCCTGATCGTGTTTGTGGCGACAGCCCAGATCCTACGCATCGCCCGAGTCTCCTGCCTGGGTTTTGTCGGTTTTCTCCGTGCTCCTGTCCTGTGTGCTTTCGCGCCCCGCGAGCTCATTGAGGATGCTCTGCTTGAGTTGTTTACCTTCTGCGGTCTCGGGTTTGACCGGCTCTGTTTGGACGGCGCGACGTTCGGGGATAGAAGGCTCGGCCGAACGGGTCAATTTGCTCAACACCCCGTCGTCGGGTCTGGACTCAAGGCCCGCAGCGGGAGCAACCTTTTCCATCGGCGGGGCCTGATCGGAATCCTGCTGCGATATCGGCGCGGAAACCAGCTTGTCGAGGACGCTGTCCATCGGTTCGGTCTGCGTGAGAAAATCGCCGATCTTGGTGGTACTGACGGCGCCGCTGGTCGGCTGGGCCTGCTGCTGGGCAGCCGTCACGGTCCGGATGAAAAACGATTCGAGCCTGTCCATCGGAGAGGTCACGACGCACTCGGCGTTTTCGGCCTCAACGAGCCGCCTGATTTTCTCGACGGTTGAATCGCTGATGGCATCCGTAGTGATTTGCCTCTTGTTCGTCTGCTGCAGGAGCTCCCTGACCCGGCCCTGGGTCTGCACCTTGCCGCCGTAGAGGATCGCGATTCTGTCGCACACGTCTTCGACGTCGGCGAGCAGGTGACTGCAAAGAAGGATTGTCTTGCCGCGTTCGGCCAGCTTCAGGATCAAATCCTTGATTTGTCTTGTCCCGATGGGATCCAGGCCGGTGGTCGGCTCATCTAAGATAAGCAGGTCGGGGTCGTTGATCAGCGCCTGGGCCAGTCCGATTCGACGGGCCATCCCTTTCGAGAACGTCCCGACGGCCCTGTTGGCGACGGCCTTGAGCCCGACCATATCGAGCAACGCCTCGATGCGCATCGTGCGGACCTTTGCCGGCAGGCCGAACAGTTGCCCGTAGAAATCCAGCGTTTCGCGCGCGTTCAGGTACCGGTACAGATAAGATTCTTCGGGCAGAAAACCGATTCTGGCATTGATCTTCGGGTCGGCACCGTCGCCGCCTAAGAGCAGGGCCTTTCCCTTTGTCGGGTGGAGCAGACCCAGCAACATCTTCAACGTCGTGGTCTTGCCCGATCCGTTCGGGCCCAGCAGCCCGAACACTTCATTCTGACGGACCTGCAAATTCAGATTATCGACGGCATAGACTTTGGCCCGGCCCCACCAGTCCGAGAATATCTTAGTCAGCGAGAAGGTTTCGACGGCGTATTCCATAGTTCCATCTCTGGCATCTGTTCAAACGTGCTTCGTATCCGGTTTCACCCCTGCCTGGCTACACGTGGGGTTCGTGTTCGAGCTCCTCCCCGTAACGGACGAGGCGGGCACTGTTGAAGACGACAATCAGTGAGCCGACAAAGTGCAGCACCGCCGCGTACATCGCCGGCAGCCATGCCGCCGCTCCGGCGGCGATGCCAAGAACGATGAAGAGGATCCCGAAGCCAAGATTCTGATAAATGACTTTTCCCGTTTTTCGGGAGAGTCGAATGAGGAAAGGCAGCCGCTTCAAATCGTCGCTCATCAACGCGATCGAAGCGGAATTGATGGCGACGTCGCTGCCGGCGGCCCCCATCGCGATACCCAGGTCCCCCGCCGCCAGCGCCGGTGCATCGTTTATACCATCGCCGACGACGACAACGGTGTGACCGTCCCTTTTGATCTGCTCGACAATCGCCAGCTTGTCCTGGGGCAAACAGTTCGCCTTGAAATCCGTGCAGGCGAGTTCCGCCGCGACCCGCCCGGCCACCTCGCTGCGGTCGCCGGTCAGCATCGTGACCCTCTTGACGCCGAGATCGAGCAGCTCCTTGACGGCCTGCTTCGCCTCCGGCCTGGTTTTGTCCTGCAAACCGATCCAACCGATGCACTTGGCGTCCTTGGCGACGTAAAGAGTGCTGAAGCCCTGCTCCTCGTGCATCGCCGGGTCGGTGACGTTGCTGATATCGACGTGGTTCTCTCTCAGGAACGTGTCTCTTCCGACCATTACTTTAGCCGAATCGACCGCGGCGGTGACGCCTTTGCCCGGCGTCTCCGTGAAGTCGTCGGGTCCCGGCAGCGAGAGACCGGCTTCCCTGGCGACCTCCTGCAGCGCCCTGGCCGCCGGGTGCTTGCTCATCTGCTCGGCCGAAGCGGCCACCGTCAGCAGCTCCGCGGGCTCAATGCCCTCGGCCGGCGTTAGTTTGGTCACATACAGCCGCCCGGTCGTCACCGTGCCGGTTTTGTCGAATACCATTGCCGTTATCTTGCCGGCGATCTCCAGGTCGGCGACGTTCTTGATCAGGATACCGAGGCGGGCCGAGGCCGAAATGGCGGCAACCATCGCCGTTGGCGTCGCCAGAATCAACGCACAGGGACACGAAACGACGAGTATCGTAATCGCCCTGTTCATGTCCCGGGTGAAAAATAACACGATGCCCGCAATCATCAGGACGGTCGGCGTGTACCACTTCACGTACCGGTCGATGATCCGCATGATGGGTATTTTCGTCTGCTCGGCCTGTATGATCAGGGATTGAACCTTGCCGAGCGTCGTGTCCTTGCCGGCCTTGGTCACCTTGATATCCAGCACGCCGGTCAGGTTATTCGTGCCGGCAAAAACCTGCATCCCCGGCACCTTATCGACGGGCAAGGACTCGCCGGTGATCGTTGCTTCGTTCACGGAGCTGAGGCCCTTGACCACCTCGCCGTCGGCGGGGATATTATCGCCCGGACGGACGCGGACGCAGTCGCCCGCCTTGAGGCTGCTGACCTGGACTTCCTTCTCGCCCCCTCTGCCGTCGAGCAGGTTCGCCTTTGTCGGGGTGAGCTTTATCAGCGATTCGATGGATGCGCGGGCGCCGAGGGCCGTGCGCGTCTCTATCAGCTCGCTTACGAGCATGAAGAACGCGACCACGCCGGCGGTTGCGTATTCCTGCATCGCGAATGCGGCCAGGATCGCCAGCGCCACCAGCTCGTCCATGTGGGCCTCTCGGCGCAGGAGGCTCTCAATCGCGTGCAGAACGATCGGGGCGCCGAGCAGGATAGCGCCAACCATCGCCAGAAGCTCGGTGTTGAACGTGCCGGCGCCGTAGATGTACCTGGCGATGCCGCTGTTAATCAGCAGCACGCCGCCGGCCAAGGTTCCCAGCAGCGCCAGGCTGACGCGAATCTGCTTGCCGTAGGTATGCTCAACGGCCAAGTCTTGCTTAAAGTGTAGGTGTTCGTGAGCCATAATGACGTCTCTGTCTTGTTGTATCTGCTCCCATACAAAGCCGGCGCACGGCCGGGCTATTTACTTGGCTGGCCCTGGGTCGCCTGCTCCGTGGCCGGTGTCTTGGGCTTGAGCGAAGCGTCTCGGTTCAGCATGACCCGGATCTCGTTGCCCTTGGCGCCGGCGCTGGTTTGGACCACAAATTTCTCATCGGCGTTGCTGAAAATCCGCTCTATCGCATCAAGGTAAATCCTCTGAAGAACAAGCTGCGGACGCTGCCGGTATTCGGGCAACAGGCGCTCCAGATAGTCGGCATTGGCCTTGGCGGTCTCGACCACCTGCGTTCGATACGCCCGCGCTTCGGCGATTCTTTGCTGGGCGGTACCCGCCAGTTGTGACCATGCAAATTCTTTCTCTTGCTCGCTGATGGTCTGGTCGTGCAGACCCTTGAACAGATCGCCGGCAAGGGGACCGGCCGCCTGGCTGAGAGTGTTCTCCGCGTATGTCCGCGCCTCGGTGATGACCGTTTGACTTGTCTGGCTGGCCATGGTGGAGGCCTCGAACGCATCCCTGACTTGTGGCGGAGGCTCGCTGCGCGTCAGTTGGACCGAGACCACCCGGATGCCGCTTTGCACCTTGTCGAGCTTCTCCTGTAGAACGTCCCTGATGCGCATCGGGATTCGGTCATGGCTGGAGATGGCTTCGTCGATTGTATAATTGACCATGGAGCTCACTACCGCGTCTTCAAAGAGATTCTCCAGGAGCGGCTTAACGCCCTGGTCCCCCGTGATTACTGAGAAGTAAACGTCACCGGGTCTGATGTCTCTGACATAGACGTTCCTGAAAAACCGCTCGGGATCACTAATCTGATACGTAATCTGCCACTTCGTGTGAATGATGTTGTAGTCGCTTCCATCCGCTGCGGTGCTTGCCTGGCTCTGGCCGGCGGAGAAGCCCGCTCCAGCAGGGACTGAGACGGCCTCTGCGGCCCGCTCGTTTCGCGTCAGGCAATAGCCGTCGCTCTTCGGGTCGAGCGGCTGGTCCGGGCGGACCGGACGCCGTTGCCCCGAGAGCACGTCTTCGGGCCTCTCATAGTACCAAAACGAGTCGATGGGCAGATTCACCGTGCTCTCGACGGGAATCTTGACCATTTCGTCTATTGGGTAAGGCAGTATCCAGTGCGGACCGGGACCCAAAAGCCTCTTTTCACCCACGCCTCTAATCTTACCGAGACGCAGCACAATCGCCTGCTCGTCGGAGCCGACTGTCTCGAAGCCGGAAGCCAGAAAGGCGACGACCAGCACGACCATGATGACTTTGAGGATAATAAAGCTGATCCCCAGCGCCTCGGAGAGACTCTTGCCGGCGGCGTCGAACTCATCGCCGGCGGCTTTTTGAGACGCCCCGGCAAGCCGGTCTTTATCTTTTTCGTGATCTTGTTTGGCCATAGTATCCGCTGTATCGAGTGGCTATTTGGGTTCCTTTGGCTTGATATCGGGCATACGTTGGAGCAGCGAAAACGGCTGTACGTCCGTCGAAGTCACAAACGTCGTTCTATTTTCCAATATCTTCTCAAGGGATTCGAGGTTGCTCAAAAGCATGGCGAGCTCGGGGTCGGCTTCGAGCCTCTTGTAGTGTCTTGCCGCTTCGGCGTCCCCGTCGCCGCGTATGCGTTTTGCCCTCGCCTCGGCGGCCGCGATAAGCTCATCGCTCTTGGATTTGGCATCCGTTCGTATCCTGATGGCCTCGGAGTTCCCATCGGCAAGGATCTGTGCAGCCTTGCGGTTTCTCTCGGCCCGCATACGCGCGAAGACCTGCGTGCTGACGTCCTTGCTGATCTTGAGCTGCTTGACGCCAAGCGCCAGGATTTCAATGCCGAACTTCGCTGCGGCGACGGACTGTTGAAGGTCGGCCAGCATTTCGTTTTCGATCTCTTCAAACTTTATGCTGGACGGATCGCTGTTGACGAACTCGGAAAAGGCGTGCCGGCCGATGACGTTGTTTTGTGTATTGCGAAGTCGGCTCCGCAGCAATTCCTCCTGGGCCTTGGTGACCGTTTTGATGGCGTTGAAGAATTCCAGCGGCCTGGCAATCCTCCAAACCACGTACGCGTTGACGATAATCGGCTCGCCGCCGGCGGTGGTTGTCTCCTCGGGCTCCGGCTCGAAGACCTGCATTCGCGAGTCGAATTCATGGACCTGCTGGATGGGGAAGGGCCATTTGAAGTACACCCCGGGCGTGGTAATCTCGTCGTCGGCGGTCGCCCTTCCGAACGTCGTCACCACGCAGGATTCGGTCTCCCTGACCTGGAACGAGACCAGGTAAAGACCCAACGTGACGACTATCAATGCAACGAAAAGTCCGATGGCTACGTTTTTCATGGTTGGCTGCTCCCCTGAATGCCGCTCAGCTCATACAGGCTGGGCGAGAGTTTTTCCTGGAGGTCAATGACGGTAACCTGTGTATCGTTCGGGTCGGCTACGACGACGTATTTGCGTACGCCGTCGAGCGCCTCTTCAAGCGTCGCTAGTTTCTGCTCCTGGATGAAGATTTGCGGGGCCGCTTGGTACGCTTTCAACTGCCCGGCAAAACGCTGGCTGGTTGCCTCCGCCAGCGTTGCTTTTTGAAAGGCATCGCTTCTCGATTCTCTCAACGTCTTGAAAATCTCGCCCTTCGCTTGCTCGAAAGCACTGTCCAACTGCTTGCCGAGGCTTTCGGCCTCTGAAGCCGAGTTCGTCAACGTGGCCCTCTGGTATTTGCCCCAAAGATCATAAAGGGCTTCGGCCTCCTGGACGGACCCGACCAGGGTGCTGAGCGTATTGTTTCGTTCGGCCTGGGCCTGGAGAATCAGCGCCTGTTTCTGCTGCAGGGCGCCAATGACCTTCTGATAGTCCGCCGCCACCTCGACCGGCGGGTGAATGCCCTGCAACCCAACAAACACGATCTCAACGCCGAGGCCCGCCTCGTCGGCGGCCTTTTGAATCCTTGTGGTCAGCAGGTTGCCGGCCTCGGCGCGGCCGGCCCCGAGCAGGCTGTGCGCCGCGTCGGCCTCGCTGTCCACCTCAATCTTGGCGCTGGCCGCAAGCCTCGTCAGCTCGCGGTGGCAGATAGAGGCCAGGAATTGTCCCGGCGCGTGATGATTATAAACGAAGGAATACAGGTCCTTGATTCGGTACTGGACGGGCACCGCCGCGATGACCAGGCTGACCGGCACGGTCCCCCCGACCGATTGTGTGCCGGTTTGTTCGCTGGCGACCAGCAATTGGTCTTCCTGCTCGTAATGGGCCTCGCCCCACAACAGAGGCGTATGCTCCACGCGGCCTTCCTTATCGACTTTCGGAACAAACCCGATGCTGATTTCCGCGATCCTTTTTGTGGGATACTTATAGACCTTGTCAATCGGCCAGGGCCACTTGAACGTTAGTCCGGGGCCGGCCAGCCTGACGTCGTTGGCGTCGTTGACGGGGTTGCCGAAATGTTCGATGATAGCTTGCTCATCGGGGGCGACCACGACGATGCAGCTCAGCAGATACAGGGTCACGCCGGCAAACAGCGCCAAAGGCACAAGCGCCTGTTCGAGCAGTTTGTAGAACCAGGTGTGCGAGACTTTGAAGCCGAACTGGTAATCGATCGCGTCGGCGGCGCTGCGCAGGATGCCGCCCGGCTCGTTGATAGCGCCCAGCAGCCTGCTGTCAAAAGCGCTGCGGCTGTACAACCCTTTCAATCTCGGACGATAGATGTCGAAGATGAGGTTCAGAGCGGTTTCGACGCCCAGCACGACCAGCAAGGCCGGAATCACCAGCGCCATGACGTTCGCGAAGCCGTAGAAGTTGAACAGGTACGCCAGCGCCAGCGCCACGGCCAGGGCAAAGCACAAGAGGGCCACCCCCAGCAGCGAGCTGCCGCCGGCCCTCAATGGCTTCCACTGGGCCTGGCCCGACATGCCCGTCGCGTAGCGGCTGATCAGAAAACTGACGAATGCAATCGCTGTCATGCAAATGCCGCAAAGCAGCGGCTGTTTCAATTCTTCGGCGGCAATCGCCGTGCGAGCGGCGTTCAACAAGTACAAGCCGATTCCCGTTTGACAGGCTGCGATCAGCGCCGAGAATATGGGGATGAACCATTTCTCGAAGACCTGGAGCCGGCGCTGCGCGACATAGAACAAGGTCGCCTGTTCGCTGCCGGGCTGGAAGATCGTCGATGTAGCCTGGTCCCTGCTCAACTGGCTGGCGTCGAGCTTTTCCTGCTCGGCCAGGCAGCGCTGATAGAACTGCAGGCACAAGACAAGCCAGATTAACGCGACCGACAGGTTCAGCCACCCCACCGCCGAGATTGCAGAGAAACCGCTCCACCGACCCAGTAAAAAGGAAATGCCGAAAAAGACCAGACTTAGAATCAACGATACCAGAGCCACGTGTACGGGGCGTTTTGACGATACTGTCATTTTCTATCCCGGCCTTACAAGCTGAACAAAATGTGCACGAATACAGTATTCACTGGACGTGCGTGTAAGCCTTCACCATTTACAAGTTGCGTACTATAGCAACAAATGTTATCTTAGCAAAGGGACAACCGGGAAAAAATCAGGTCCCTATGCGCAAAAAAAATCACGCGGGCCCAACCGACGGGCCAGGCGCGATGGAACGGTCGTGACAGATGAATAGATTACTTACTATAGCGAAAAACACGTTCATCGAAACTCTCAGGCAACCCATCTTTGCTATTCTTATTGTTGCCGCGCTGTTGCTCTTTTTTGTTAGCCCATCGTTGACCATGTACACGATGAGCGACGACAACAAGCTCCTGCGCGAGATAGGGCTTTCTACGCTGTTTCTGACCAGCTTGTTCATCGCAATTTTTTCGGCTTCGGGAGCGGTGGCTGAGGAATTGGCGAACAAGACCATTATGACCGTGCTGACCAAGCCGGTCCAACGTCCGATATTTATCATCGCGAAATTCTTAGGGGTGGCCGCCGCGGTCGTTCTGGCCCACTTCATCTGCACCGTCGCCCTGCTGATGTCGATTCGGCACGGCGTACTCGAGACGGTCAACGATACCCACGACTGGACGGTCCTGGGGGCTGCGGGGGTCGGCGTCGCGGTCGTGGTATTGCTAAGTGCTTTTCTTAACTATATTTATGATTGGAAGTTCTCTTCGACGGCTATGGTTCTGGCCGCCATTTTCGCCACGCTGACGATTATCTTCCTGGCCTTCATCGACCGGAACTGGCAATTCAACCCCAAGGAAAACGGCATAAACGCCGTGGATATCTACGGCTCGGTCCTGCTGCTGCTGGCGGCGCTGATTATCGTTGCGCTGGCCGTGGCGCTCTCCTGCCGGTTCAACATTGTGGTCACACTTTCCGTTTGTATCGGGATTTTCCTGTTGGGCCTTGTCAGCGACTACATGTTCGGCCGATTCGCCGAGGCACACCTCTGGGCCCGGCTGGGGAGGTTCCTCGTGCCGAATCTCCAGATTTTCTGGATCAGTGACGCCATTTACGAGGGCAGCAAGGTCCCCGTGAAATATATCTTGACAAGCGCCTCCTACGCCTTCTGCTACACGACGGCCATTCTCGCTCTGGCCATCGCCCTCTTCCAACGCCGCCAGGTAGGATAGAAAAGTGCCTATAGTGTAAAGTGCCTAAAGTGAGCTAAAGTAACAGCGGGACTGTGATTCCTTTGGTGAGATCGGGACGCTGTCTGGGCGAAAAGAGCCTTTAGCCCTGAGCGAAGCCGAAGGAGAAGAATCTCTACTTCGTAGGCCAGATCCTTCGGCTGCGCCTTAGGCACCGTCCCGAGCTTGCTGAGGGGATGACACGTAGTGTCACTTTAGGCACTCCCAACTTTAGCTCACTTTAGCTCACTTCTTTTATCAGCGCCGTTTCGTCGCAGTTCTGCTGCTTGGTGCACCGCGCGCAGTCGCTCCAGACTTTCATCGGAAGCTTCTCTTTTTCTACGACGGTAAAGCCTTGCTTCTGAAAGAACACAGGCTCGAGCGTCAGCGCAAAGACCTTGGGCACGCCGAGCGCCACGGCCTGTTCAAAGGCGGCGCCGACCAGCATTGTGCCGATCCCTTTGTCCTTGTGTGCGGCATCGACGGCCAGAGATTTGATCTCCGCCAGGTCCGCCCAGATGATCTCCAGCGCGCAGCAGCCGACCACGCGGCCGTCTGATTCAGCGACGCAGAACGTCTGAAGGTTCTCGTAAATATCCGCCGGCGAGCGAAACAGCATCCGGTCCCGCTCCGCATAAGAGCTGATCAGAGCGTGAATCGCCGGAACATCCGAAATCTTCGCACTGCGTACATTCATACACAGCAAAGTATAGCCACTAAGACGCAAAGGCACAAAGAAAAACCGGATGTAAGTGTGTGAGGAGAAATCCTGGCGGTCTCACGCGGCGGCTCGCTCGGCTTTCCAGTACTTGGCCCAAAGGCCGCTGTGGTAGAGGCTGGCCAAGGCCATCATCGCTTCGGCGTTGGACGTGTCCCAC
>Ga0214473_10000439_pt1 | contig 58624 bp, 41 predicted proteins | sample RVTome_7_FD_203509 | JGI IMG/M metagenome (GOLD analysis project Ga0214473, IMG submission 203509) | Soil microbial communities from uranium-contaminated site in the Upper Colorado River Basin, Wyoming, United States - RVT98D197 | ecosystem: Environmental > Terrestrial > Soil > Contaminated >... | reverse complement strand
TTGGGTACGCAGGAAACAAGGTCACCTGGTTCGGCAGGGGCGATAATGGTCGTCCCTGGACTGACAAAGCCTGCGAGCAGTCGAAAATCTCGAGATGATAATGGTCTGCAACGTAAGCGAAATTACCTGATGCTGCCGCCGCAAGAGCCAAACCCGGAGTGTCATAGAATCCCACCTCAATTGGGTGAATCGGATCTGAAATATCAATCACGCGAAGTCCCTTTGAATAATCCGCCACAATAGCATGGTTTCCAGTGACCGTCACATAGCCAGCAATTCCGGGTGTGTCGCAGAATCCCACTTCGTGAGGATCGGCTGGCGCAGAAACATCAATCACACGCAAGCCAGAAGCACCATATGCCACATAGGCACAGTTCCCAGAAACATCTACACCATAAGACTCGTCGTCCAGGATCAAATAACCTGCTTCGACGGGTTGGCTTGGATTGGAGACATCGACAATCCGCAAACCTGCGTCAGAGGCTGCAATATATACATAGGTCCCCGACACTGCCACGCCCCAAACAGCTGCCGGTGCATTATAGATCCCAACTAACGTGGGATTGGCGGCAATCGCGATGTCAATGACGCGCAACTCAGAGTAATCAAATATGACATAGGCGTAGATCCCATCTACAGACACCACACCTGCGTAATGGGATGTGTGATAACCCCCAATTTCCGTCGGTTGCTCAGGATCAGAAATGTCAATCACACGCAAACCCCTAGACAGGTTCGCCACATAGGCACAGTCTCCTGACAGAGCCACATCACACGTAGAGGAGCCTGCATTATACGAACCCACCTCGAAGGGATTAGACGGATTGGAGACATCAAGCACACGGAGACCTGCGGCCCCACATGCCAAGAAGGCGTAGTCTCCAGACAAAGCCACAGCCGCGACCACCCCGTCGCCGATATAGGTCGCAACCAGCACAGGATTAGAAGGTGAAGCCACGTCAATAATCCGTAGTCCCGAACCTTGATCTGCCACATAGGCATAGTTCCCCAATAATTCAACTCCCCGTGCCCCCGCGCAACCAATGGATCCGACCAAGGTAGGATTGACCGGATTGGAAACATCGATCACATGCAAACCCGAATAAGAAGCCGTCAGGTATACATAGCTGCCCATTATTGCCACGCTACCGCAGTAGGGGGGCGTCAGACAAGAACCTACTTCGATTGGGTGCGCTGGATTGGAGACATCGATCACTCCAAGGCCCTCACTGCCACTCGCCACATAGGCAAAGGAACCAGATACTGACACATCACCGGCATATAGTATTGTGACGCAAAATCCAGTCTCAGCAGGACTGAAAGGGTCGGAAATATCTATGATTCGTAAGCCCGCACTCCCATCCGCCACATAAGCATAATTCCCCAAAACTGCCACGCCATAGGCACTTCCCGGTGTATCACAGAAACCCACCTCAATGGGAAGCTCCGGCACAGATACATCAATAATGCGCAACCCAGATTCGCCACAGGCGGCATAGACATAGTCACCCGAAGCAGTCACTGCAAATGCCATGCTCGGTACATCGTAAAAGCCCGCTTGAGAGGGATTGGTCGGAATTGATGCGTCAATTATGTACAAACCGCCACCCCGATCCGTCACTAACGCATAATCGCCCGACACTCCCACCGCATATCCCAGCACCTCGGAATCCCAAGAACCGACCTCGAAAGGATGATTCGGCTCAGTGATATTGACGATGTGAAGACCCGACTCTTCACAGACCACATAGGCATAGTCTCCCGAAACGGCAAGCCCGTAGAGTTGATCCCAATAGCTGTAGATACTTGACAGCATGGTCACATTCAAGCTGTCCTGAGCGTAGACGCCGGTAAGCAGCGCTGTCAGCAGCATCCCACCCACTACCAATCGAAAACGGATCTTGCCAGACATATTGACCTCCACCAATCAAATTGTCGGGGGCATCATCAGGATTGGGAAGAGGCAGCCCCACAGGAAATGAAGAACGAGAAGACTGATCGACTAAAGAGTCCCTGTTTCTAAGTTAACCAATTCTGCGTGCAAAGTCAAGGATTTCTTTCGCCCCAATATATGTCCTCTGGTTGTTGCTCCTCCCATTCTTTCATGATACGCCGCTTCTTCCGCCATACCATGATGCCAGCCAATCCAAGAAGCGGCACGAAGGCGATCGTCACATAGAACATCGGATCTGCCAGAACCGCCCACCGATATTGCTGGCGAACCTTCTTCAGAAAATCATACTCAAACGCCGCCTCATCGATTCCGTACACCTTGACCATTGCAGAATCGAAATTGCCGGTCGCCTTCAACTGATTCAGCAGATCCCGAATCCCTTCCCATCCTCGTATAAGCCGCAGATCGTCCACAGCCAGGGTGCTTTCCAGATACGCCAGCCGCGCATCCTGAGCGGACATCCCCATCACGTGGTCAATATCGAACAATGTAAGCAATCGCCCGGATAGAATCGCCCACGACAGGATCGACCTGGGCAAACTGGCGCCCTCGCCGCTCAATGTGACCGCCAGCCCCTCGTTCAACCACGTGGGAAAAAGCACATCCCCCAAATCCGATTCCAATTCAAGATGCACCAATTCGTGGACTGCGGTCGTACTCAGATCCCGGAGTGGCGTCCCGAAGGTCGGCGATTTCAATACCATCATCTGCCGCTCCGGAATCGAGTACCCAGTCGCCCAGGCGGGAAGATCAACCTGGCTCAGTTGGAAGAAATCCTCCAGAGTGGGTGCGATGTAGATGTCGGCGTGCTTCAAAAGAGGCAATCCCAGCCGTTCGCGAATGACAGGATATTCTTGATTCAATGCCTTCAACACGCCAGGCAGATTCTTGGAATCTTGAGGATGATAGTAGATGGTGAATGGTGGAGAATGCTGGACCTGCCATACCATCGCCCGCAATGGAGCCGCCCAGCCCGCGCACAGCAGGAAAGCGAAAATCAACAGCGTCCGCTTGGTTAAGCGAATCACATGTGCCCAGGGCGATGCTGACAAGATACCCATATCTCTACTTGTTAAACCACGTCGTTGGGTGTCCGTTCCCCGCTGCGCAAATCCCATCAAAGTCCGCTGCAAAGTCCGCTGCAAAGTCCGCTGGCAGACGCCCTCGTCTGCCAGAACCGTCACACGAGGGCGTGTGACCGCGGATATGGCGCTACGCAAATCCCATCGGATCCACATCAATCGCCATTGAAACCTTCCCGGGGAGCTCAACCGCCTGATATGCCTGCTTGGTCAGACTCACCGCCCGCCGCAATCGATCGCCAGCGGGATCCTCGTCACGGCGCGTCCGTACTAATATCTGATATTGATACATGTCCTTCGCTCGTGATACTGCCGCCGGCGCTGGACCCACGATATCGATAGGACCAGGACGATCCTTGAACAACTCCGCAAAGCGTTCCGCAGATGATTGAACGTCCCGTTCGAGCTTTCCCTGAAACCGAATCACCACCAGCCGGCTGAACGGGGGATAATCCAGCTCGCGGCGTGCTTCGATTTCGTGGTCGTAGAATCCGCGATAGTCATGATTGACCACCGGCTCCAGCACGGCATTCTTGGCATGATAGGTCTGAATCAGCACCTTTCCCTGACTGCCTCTTCGACCCGCTCGCCCTGCCGCTTGACTCAGCAATGCGAATGTGCGTTCCGAAGCCCGGAAATCCGGCAGGAACAATTCCGTGTCCGCGGAAATCACACCGACCAGCGTCACTTCCGGCATGTCCAGCCCCTTTGCCACCATCTGTGTTCCAACCAGGACGTCATATCCGCCCTCCAGGAAAGCCGAGAGGATACGGCGGTGCGATCCACGGCTGGTGGTCGTATCCGAATCCATCCTGACCGCTCTGACATCCGGCAACAGGGCTTCCAATTCTTCTTCGACCCGTTCTGTGCCAGTACCGGTGTAATCCAAACGGTGGCTGCCGCACTTCGGGCACACGGTGGGCGCTTCCTTGCCGAATCCGCAATAATGGCACCGGAGCCGATGACCCCGCTTATGATACGTCAACGTGATCGCACAATGCGGACATTCCTGGACGTCGCCGCAATCCAGGCAACGGATGAAGGTCGAATATCCCCGGCGGTTCTGCAACAGTACTACCTGTTCCCCTACTATCGCACGTTCCGAGATTGCTGTCAGCAACTCAGGAGTGAATGCCGCACCGACATATGGCTCGTCGCGCTTCTCCGTCCGATCGATGATGTTGACTTCCGGCATCGGTACCCCATCTGCACGTTTCGACAAATCCACTCGATCATATTTGCCATCCTGGGCATGGAAAAAGGACTCCATGGAAGGCGTCGCCGATCCCAGAATCACGGCGGCTTTCTCCATCTTCGCTCGCATCAGAGCCGCATCTCGGGCATGGTATCGGGGCGCCGGATCGAATTGCTTGAAAGATGGGGAATGCTCCTCGTCGACGACAATCAATCCCAACCGAGGCAAAGGGGCAAACACCGCCGATCGAGCGCCCACCACCACCGGGTACTTCCCCTCGAAAATCAGCCGCCACAATCGGGCACGATCGCCGGGCGTCTGACCGCTGTGCTGCACCGCCACCCGATCACCGAAAGCGCCACGAAACCGTCGAACCGTCTGCGGCGTCAAGGAAATCTCCGGCACCAAGATCAGCGCGGTCCGACCGGAGTCGAGGACCTGCCGGATGGCTTCGATATACAGAAGTGTCTTGCCGGATCCGGTGCAACCGAACAGGAGAATCGGCTTAGGATCTGCTTCAGTCAAGACTCGGGAAATCACCTGAGCCGCCTGACGCTGCTCGTCAGTGAATGAGTCCGGTCCCGGCATCGACTCTGGCGCATCTTCGTCCGCAAAATCGAACGAGTCTTCTCGCAACACCTTCTGCACTAATCCCCGCCGGATTAACGCCGTTAGACTGCTCTTGGCGGCACCGGTCAATGCTACTATATCGTCCCAGGTCAATCCGTCGGGCGCTGCCGCCAGCGCCTCCAGGATTCGAATCTGCTTTTGAGCACGAGCCAGCGTCTTGCCCCACTCTGACTCGCCAATCGCGGAGGCTGACTCGGTCAACTTATACCAACTCACAAATCGTGGAGGGGCGACCGTCTCCACCACCTCCCGAATTTCGATCAGACCAGCTTTGGTCATGGCAGTGATCGTCGAGCGCAAAGAACGGCTTCCTATTGCCGATTCCAATGCCTTGACAGTTTTCGGACCTGACTCCCGCAGAACCGCCAATATCTGAAGCCAGCGGGTATCCATATTCTCCGTGGACCGAGCACTGTCGGAGGACGACGGCAGAGTTACCATCCTCCTGGCGGGAGACAATAATCCCGCCGGAAGCGCTGCTTTCAGCGCTTCTCCCCACGAACACAAATAGTAATCCGACAACCAATGGGTGAAGTTAAGGAGGGATTCCGGCAAGGGAGGCAGGTCAGCTCGAACGTAGGCGACCGATCTGAGCTTGTGAAGCGGCTTCCCCCGACGAACCTGGATGATGACACCCTGAAGCAGTCGGGATTTGACTGGCACCTGGACGATACGACCCACGACTGCCGCACCATACTGCGGTTTTAGCAATCGATAGGTGAGAGGTTCCGTGTCGGGAAGCGGCAACGCCACATCCACCAACGGAACGTTCCAAACACGAGCCGTCATTTCTTCTTAACCGAGAAACGGATCGGAACTCCTTGGAATCCAAAATTCTCGCGAAAACGACGCTCCAGGAACCGGATATAGTGCAGCGGAATCAGATCCGGGAAATTGGAAAAAACCACGATCGTTGGCGGAATGGAGTCTGCCTGAGTCGTGTAAGAAATCTTGATGTCGTTGCCCTTGACCGCCGGCGGCGGTTGCTGGCTTGTGACCTGATTCATAAAATCGTTTAATTCGGCGGTGGGAATCCGCTTCTGGCGTTCCTTGGCAATGGTCTCTGCCCGTTCGATCACTTGAAACACGCGAAGCCGGGTCTTGGCAGATACGCTTAAAAGAGGGATATACCACAGATTCGGAATCTTGCCCTGGATGTTTTTCTCCCACTGGTGAAACGTAGTGTGGTCCTTTTCTACCAAATCCCACTTATTGACGACCAAGAGCACTCCGATCCCGCGGTGAACAGCTTGCTGCAATACCCTGACATCCTGCTGAGTCAGCCCGTCAGATGCATCGATCAGCACCACCGCGACATCGCAACGCGCCAACGCCTGTTCCGTTCGAAGCGTCGAAAAAAACTCCACGCTTTCCTTGATACGCGACCGTTTCCGAAGACCCGCCGTGTCGATCAATGTGATCGGTCGCCCGTAGTACTGGACTCTTGTATCAATTGCGTCTCGGGTAGTGCCTGGGGTAGAGGTCACAATCAGACGATCCTGTCCCAAAATCGCATTTACCAGGCTGGATTTCCCTACATTGGGGCGCCCTACAACAGCCAGCTTCAACCCCTCCTCGATGGGCTCCGTGGTTTCCGGCTTAAACGGAAACGCCTTGACTACTGCGTCCAGTAAATCGCCCACTCCCAATCCGCCCAGCGCCGAAATGGGAAACGGATCCCCCATTCCCAGGTTGACAAATACACCGGATTCCCATTCCCGCTCAGGATTATCGACTTTATTGACCGCCACGAACATCGGCTTCTTAGACCGCTTCAGCAAATCCCCGATCTCCAGGTCGATATAAGTGATGCCGGTTTCCACATCTACCAGGAAAATCAGCACATCCGCAGACTCCACCGAAAACAGCACCTGCTCACGGATGGCAGCCTCCATCAGGTCTGCGGATTTGGGCACAAAACCGCCGGTATCGACCAGCCAGAACGTCACACCAACCCATTCCGAGCGGATGACGTGACTATCTCTCGTAATTCCAGGCTCTTGCGCCGTCACCGCCTTCTTCGTCCGGCTGATTCGGTTGAACAAGGTGGATTTTCCGACATTGGGTCTGCCGATGATAGCGACTTGCGGTAATCTCATGGGGAAATTTCGCTCTTTTTAGCGGCTTTTTATCGCTTTTCTTTCACTTTTTTTCACTTATTTTTCGCAAAATTAGCGGAAATTTCACTTTTTCGCCGTACACGAAGACCGGTATTTTCAATGACTTGCAAAATTCTGATAACGTCAAGTCATCTAAAAACATACCGTTACCATTCAAGAGGTTCGGCGGCAGCACCACTGCATCACCTAATTCGTGCTGTTTCAATTCGTTAAGTATGTCCCTCCCGAAGAGCAGTCCGGACACGGTGACCGACTCGCCAAGAAGCTGATTCTTGACTTCTATGATATTGATATTTAAACCATTAACAAATAAAAAAAGCGGCATCAGTCGTTCGCGCAAGATCGGAGCTGCCAGTACACCGGTTACAATGCTTAAGTGAATATTATTCAATTGATTAGGCAACTGCTTGCGCTGGGATTGTAAGTCATTAATTAACATGCGGATCAGTCCGACTCCATTCTCGATCTGCGGGAAATCTTCGTAATAGGAAGTACCTGGAATTCTTGAATTTGTCATGAGAAGCAATTCGTCGGACGGATAGACAAGCCTCGTCCCATATCTTTGTAAATACTGCTTTTGCCACCGCCGGACCGCCCTCATCACCGCCCGAGCCTCCTCGATTGTCATGGATCGAATCGGGGTCAAGCCGTTCCGGTGCTTGGTTAAACCTACAGGAACCAAGGAGATAGACTGCACACCGGGTACAAATCGGGTCAGGTCTTGCACGGTATTTCGCAGTACGTCGCCGTCATTCCACCCTGGACAGATCACAATTTGCGCATGCAAGCGAATACCGGAATCCGTCAATAACCTCATTGTATTCAATATATTATCCGGCTTCTGAAGTCCGAGAAGTCGCTGCCGAATTCGCGGATCGGTGGCATGGACGGACACATACAGTGGCGACAGGCGTTCTTCAATTATCCGCTGTAAATCATTGTTACTTAAATTTGTTAGGGTGACATAATTCCCGTGCAGGAACGACAGCCGGTAGTCCTCATCCTTGACATACAGCGATGCGCGCAGATTCTGAGGCAACTGATCCACATAGCAAAACACGCAATTATTAGTGCAACGCCTGGTTTGTAAATCGGATAGCACGATGCCCAGGTCCTGATCGGGATCTTTCCGGCATGTCAAGGTCACCGGCTTTCCGTTGCGTTGAATGGTGACGGTGATGTCCGATTCGCTGGACCAAAAGATAAGTCCTAAGACATCGTAAATCTCGTGGTTATCGATAGTTAGCAGCCGATCACCGGCTTGCAAGCCAAGCCTTGCCGCAATGCTTTCCGGTGCGATTTCGGTGATGCGGATCATTGAAAATCAGAATATTACTTGACTACCTTCGAACAAAAAACCCTCTCTTCCAAGAGGGGCGAACTCTGCATGTCTCATGGGCATCCTGCCCATGAACCCACACGGGCGAGACGCCCGTGCTACCCTATGTGGGAGAGCGGCTGACGGGGCTCGAACCCGCAACACCCAGCTTGGGAAGCTGATACGCTACCAGTTGCGTCACAGCCGCATGGACGGCGTCAAGCGAAGGCGCATGACCGCACCCTCGCCGATAAAGCGGTGTCAGGTGGGGACACCTGACACCACACATAGATGTGCCCTCACGTGACATGAACCGTGGTGTCATGTGCCCTCACTTGACACCAAGTCAATATACACCATTCGAGGGGAAAAGTCAAGCAGAAAGTGTGAAGGTGTGAAAGTGTGAAAGAAAGCCACCCATTGCCCCCCGCAGTGTAGGGGAAAATAAATGGGTCTCACGCAGAGGCGCAAACGACGCAAAGACGTGTGAAAGTGTGAAGGTGTGAAAGAAAACCCGCCAGGTTACTCTTCGCTTGTCCAAATGGACGCCTACGGCGAAACCCGGCGGGAACAAATTGTTGAATTGTCAAATTGCTAAACTGTCGAAATGGTCGATTGCTCGATCGCAGAATTGCCAAATTGTCGAATTGTCAAATTGTTCGATTGGTCGATTGTTAGGGCAGGTGCGAACTCCCAAGTCGTCGGCTCGGTAGGAGGAGGATACCGATCTTGCGCCGAGGACGTTCGGCAATTCCTAATTCGTAATTCCTAATTCGTAATTCCTAATTCGTAATTCTCTGCAGTATTTCCTCCCTGGTGTATGCCCTGCCTGCCGCGATGAATTCCAGCCTGGAGAGCGGGTCGGTAATGGCGATGACGTCGTAGAACATGCCGTCGGCGTACCGGACTGCCCAGGCGTGGACGTAGGTGGTGTCGGTGGTCAAGCCGTGGAACCAATATGGACCGGCATATTCCTCGGAAAAGAAGACCAGGTAAGCAGTGACGGTGATCGGGCAGCCGAAGATGGATTCCGTAATCGGCGCCCAGGTCAAATGGGCGTCATTGCCTTGAATGTTAATGACGACCGTCGGGGTAGCAGGGGTGGAAATTTGCTGACCGGTCAGGGGAATACGGACATACCCACCCTGTTGATTGATAGCGTCGGTCATAATCAACAGTGTATCATAATGAATCCCATCTGACAATGGATCATATGCGATCGTCAGACTGCAGGCGCTGACCTGCCCTGGAGCAAGAGTCATAGTGTCGCAGTTAGATACAATAAAGAAGTGTGGTCCGGCTAGTTGTAACGGAGAACAGACCACGATTGATTCAATCCCAAAGTTCCTAAGACGGAAAGTTTGAGAAGACGTTAGAGGACATTCCAGCACCCCGGCATTCCAAGTGATCACTGGAGTCTGCAGTTGAGAAAGGTATACTAATGCCAAATAGCCTTGTGTTGAAACGATAGAGAAGTTGCTATCGGAAATATCGGATAGGGTGTCAAGTAACGCACTGACTCGTATCCGGCAGCTATCGGATAGAGGATCAGTGGCCAAGAAGATTTCCTCACCATCGTTTTGCGTGCTGGTTGCCACTATTTCCCAATTTTCTGCTGGATAATGGCGGTTCAGTTCAATTTTCACATTGCCAATAAAACCTGTTCCTATCCAGCGCACATTTGCCGAGTCCAAGATTTGCCATTCCTCTCCTCCATTGGGTGAAACGACATATAGTTGACGTTCAGGAGCCAATCTTATCAACCAGACATCGCCGCTGCCTGCGCCATAGGAATTGGTAGATCCGGTAATGATATACCCCCCGTCGGTGGTTTGCCGAACACTGTAACCAAAATCGTCAATGTTCCCTCCGAAAGTGCGATTCCATTGCTGGTCTCCCGTGGCATCGGTTTTAATCAACCAGACATCTGGATTGCCAGCGCCATAGGAATAGGTCTCTCCGGCAATGATATACCCCCCGTCGGCTGTCTGCTGAACACTGTAACCACAATCATAACTGCTCCCCCCGAATGTGCGATCCCACTGCTCGTTTCCCGTGGCATCGGTTTTTATCAACCACACATCATAATTGCCAGCGCCATAGGAATCGGTTTCTCCGGCAATGATGTAACCGCCGTCGGTGGTCTGATGAACGCTACGACTCAAATCTGAAGTGCTCCCCCCGAAAGTACGATTCCACTGCTGGTTTCCCGTGCCGTCGGTTTTTATCAACCAGACATCATAATTGCCTTCGGAGCCGGTAGTCCCGGCAATGATATACCCCCCATCGATGGTCTGCTGAACACTGTAACCATAATCTGAAATGCTCAGCCCGAAAGTACGATTCCACTGCTGGTTTCCCGTGGCATCGGTCCTAATCAACCAGATATCGCAATTGCCTCCGCCATAGGAACCGGTATATCCGGTAATGATATACCCCCCGTCGGTGGTCTGGTGAACACTGAGACCGAATTCAGAACTGCTCCCCCCGAAAGTACGATTCCACTGCTGGTTTCCTGTGGCATCCGTTTTTATCAACCAGACATCAAATTCGCCTGCGCCATAGGAAGTGGTATATCCGGCAATGATATACCCCCCGTCGGCGGTCTGCTGAACACTGTGACCATAATCACGACCGCCCCCCCCGAAAGTACGATTCCACTGCTGATTTCCCATGGCATCAGTTTTTATCAACCAGACATCATCGTTGACTGGGCCATAAAACGTGTTGAATCCCGCAATGACGTACCCCCCGTCGGTGGTCTGCTGAACACTCCAACCTGCGTCGGATCCGCTCCCCCCGAAAGTCTTTGTCCATAGTGTGTCAGGAGCGGGTTGGGCGAAAGCGGATGCCGCAAACAGCAATGGAATAACCAGAATCAACTTCTTCATTTTTCAACCCCGTCCTTTTAATTAAGAATTACGAATTAAGAATTAGGAATCAGGAATTCGCCTGCGGAGAACAAGTTACGAATTTATCAACCTAAGGCGGATTATGAATCAGCCAAGCAAATGCAATATAGTGTCCACACATGGGGCAGGTAAGAGCAGGATTCCCTGGTCAGAATTTAGGGAAATCGACGGTTAAAGTCAAGCGAAATCTTTGAAGACAAGAGAAAATTACGAATTAAGAATTAGGAATTAAGAATTAGGAATTGCCAAAGCCAAATTACGAATTAGGAATGAAGAATTAGGAATGAAGAAGGGCCGACGCTGACAAAGGGCAGGACCCGCAAAGCGGCTCCGCATCTAAGCGAAGACAAGAGGGCAGGAGTTGAGACAACTCCGCCCCTACGAAAGACAATTAAGAATTACGAATTAGGAATGGGGAATGGGTGGGGTCAGATGCCGCAGGCGGCTTGACCGTGCTTTTTCAAATACTCCTGATGGTACTCCTCAGCACGGTAGAAGATTTGCGAGGGCACGATTTCGGTCACGATGGGATTGCGGAATTTCCCGCTTTTGGCGAGAGCCTCTTTGGAGGCGATAGCAGCGGATTGCTGCTCGGGAGTGAAGTAGAAAATGACAGATCGATATTGCGAACCGACGTCCGGTCCCTGGCGATTCGGAGTGGTCGGGTCATGAAGTTCCCAGAATGCCTTCAAAAGATCATTGTAGGACACCACGGACGGATCATACACCACTTGCACGGTTTCGGCATGACCGGTTCTGTCGGTGCAGACGTCCTTGTAAGTCGGGTTCTTAGTGTGACCGCCTTCATAGCCGACTTCGGTGGAAATGACGCCTTTGACGTTATCGAAGTCAGCTTGCACGCCCCAGAAACATCCGGCGGCAAAGGCAGCGGTTTCGGTATGTTCAGGAACCATAGTATTATCCGATTTCTTGGTGTTTTCGGAACTCAACAGCCGATGGGTCGTCAGCCCTGCAATTGCAGACGCCAGAACTATTATCAATACGTATTTCGCTTTCATCTCGACCTCGTTTCAATGCGCCTCTCGGATGGATCTGGCATGATTCTGAAGAGGAGGTAATTGGCAAACTACGGAAAGCGGGATAGGTTCCTGGGGGAATTAGGAATTAGGAATTAAGAATTAGGAATTAAGAATGGGGAAAGCGATTGGAGCCGGCAAGTTGCGTGGTGCAATTCGAGAATTGGAAATTGCCGATCGAGGATCAGGAATTGCGCGATTTCGTGGTCTTGATGATAGAACCAAGTATTCGCATAAGCTCATCGCAGTCAGACAAAAGTGATTCGCTGAGCTTCTTCTCAAGATACCCGGCATCCGACAGGAGCCTGAGCCAATAATGCGTTTCCCGGGCTTCTTTATAGGAGACGGCGATCTTGCTCAGAAAGTCTTTGCGGGATTGAGCACCGATTCCTTCCTCTGCGTTTGCACCGATAGAAGTACCGCTTCTAAACACTTGTTTCGCCAGCAAATATTCCTTCCTCTCTTCCACCAAGTACTTGTAGAGTCTGACCATTCTGAGGGCAAAGGCATAGCTTTTTTCCCTTATCACATTGGTTTCTTTCATTGAGCATTCCTAATTCGTAATTCCTAATTCTCAATTAGTGCGGCGGCTATTCGCCGGTGGGAGTGCTGATTTCAGGAACGACTGGGGGCAGGACTTCTTTCAATTCGTAGAGGCTTCGTCCGAGGACAATTGCGCCCAGGATGCAGCCGATACCGCAGAGGAGCAAAGTGTAGGGGGCGCCGATTTCGCCTGCCAGGATGCCTGCGATCAGGCTGCCCAGTGGCGCCATGCCGATGAATGCCATCGCATGGAAACTCATGACGCGACCGCGTTTGTCGTCGTCCACGATGGTCTGGAGCATGGTGTTGCCGGACGCCATTTGCACCATCATGCCGAAGCCGACAAATACCATAGTGAGCATGGAAAGCCATTGGACATGAGATAGGGAGAATGCAACAAGTCCGCTTCCGAGGATGGCGGTCGAAATGGGGATGATTCTCTCTAATCCTTGAGTGCTTTTCCTGGCAGCCAGATACAAGGCACCGGTCAAGGCGCCAGCGCCGGAAGCTGCCATCAAGAATCCGAGCGTGTGCGGACCACCGTGCAAGATGTCGCGCGCAAATACGGGAGCCAAAACCGCATAGGGCATGCCCAGAAGACTTCCCATAGCGATGAGCATCAAGACGGAACGGATCGAAGGGTGGCGCATGGCGTAGGAAAAGCCTTCCTTGATGTTTTGCATCATGTTCTTGTCATTGCGCACTATTTGCCTGGGAGTCAGTTTCATGAGGAAGAGGGCGATGACGACCGCGATGTAACTGACGCCGTTCAGGAGGAAGCACATGCCTTCGCCCACGGCGGCAATCAGAACGCCGGCGACCGAAGGTCCGATCAATCGGGCGCCATTGAACATAGCGGAATTCATCGCGATGGCGTTGACCAGGTCTTCTCGTTTCTCGACGATCTCCACGAGAAAAGACTGCCGGGAAGGCATGTCGAAAGCGTTGATGAAGGCAAGGATGATGGAAAGGACGATGATGTGCCAGACCTGGATATGCCCGGAGATTACCAGCGCCGCCAGAATTAGTGCTTGGAACATCGCCAGGATCTGGGTAATGATGAAGATCCGGCTGCGGTTGAAACGGTCGGCGTACACTCCGGCGACAGGAGCCAGTAGAAAGGTGGGGAATTGTCCGACAAAGCCGACGATGCCCAATAGGAACACGGAATTAGTGATTCGATACACCAACCAGCCCAATGCGATGCGCTGCATCCAGGTTCCGACCAAGGAAATGCCTTGACCGCCAAAAAAGAGCCGGTAATTTCGGTAACGGAAGGTGCGAAGGATGTATTTTAAGCCGCTGACTTCATATCCATCGTTTTCGTGGTTGTTCAACGTTTCCTCTTCTCGTGATGATCGATGCTGGTCGGACCAGTACAAGTGGTGACATGGTCATTGAGTCTTGACATATATTTTAGCGAAAATGTTCCACAAAGTCAAGAGCTTTTAGTCACAAGCGACCGAACAGAGTGCCAGGTGGGGACACCTGGCACCACATATCAGTGCCTCCTGCAAACCTTCGGTATGCACGAAAATAAGAAGTGCCAGGTGGGAACACCTGGCACCACGAGGCGGTCAAAATGTTCCACAAAGTCAAGAGCTTTTAGTCACAAGCGACCGAACAGAGTGCTAGGTGGGGACACCTGGCACCACATATCAGTGCCTCCTGCAAACCTTCGGTATGCACGAAAATAAGAAGTGCCAGGTGGGAACACCTGGCACCCCATATCATATCAGACTGCTTCGCTGCGCTCGCAGTGACACATAAGGGAATCCGCCCTGGATTACCCTTACTCGCGCAGAGAAAAATGTATCATGAGGACTCCTTCCGGGAATAGGCGAACCGGTCGCCGGGATTTTCCGGGCAGTATATTCGGATGCCCGTTTTTTCTTTGTAGATTCTCTCGGCGTAATCCTGGTATATGTACTCGCGATCCCAGGCGTGAGTAGGAACTACGACTCTGGGCGACAGAGCGTCAATCGTATAGCAGGTTCCTTCCCACAAAGGTTGTTCTCCGTGAGCGTGGCATCCGGTGACATTCAGGAAGGCGATATCCACATCTTTCACGTTGTCATCCAGGTAATCAATCTCCCGGGTGTATCCCTCCTTTTCACCATCAAGCCAGCCGGCATGATCTCCGGCGTGGTACAGAGTTAATCCGTCGACTTTAACCAAGAATCCGACACCGGCATCGTTTGCGCGGATAGTCATGATGTCAATGTCATCGATCGTTATGGTTTCTCGAGGACCGATGTAGGTATATTCAGGTCCGGGATATCCCGTCTGGCGAAAATGATGGAGCGCTTCGGGATGGAAACCATAGACATAGGTGATGTTCTTCACTTTGTCCGCCCAGTCGAAGATAACGGGGTCGAAATGATCGGCATGCTCGTGGGTGACGAAGACAGTGACGTTCTGATCCGCAAGCTCCTGAGGATTGATATGACCATTGGCGAGGCAGGGATTGGCGGGCACCTTGCCTGGCTCCCAGTAATCGAATATAAGGAGGTGGTTCTTGGTCCGCACTGCATAGCCGCAATTCCCCAGATACCAAAGCGCTGCCTCGTTGTCAGTCAATTTCTCGGTCAGCATTTTACATGGTCCGAAGCTTGCATCGACCTCACGATTGGCGACCGCGCCATGGGCGACCAGCCTCTGTGCAACATCCCGATGCGCATATTGGGCGGCGCAGTTCAGTGCCGTGTTGCCGTTCTTGTCCGGGGCGTCAATTCTTGCACCATGGGTGACAAGCAGGTCGATCGCACCGGCATTGCCCTTGATGGCGGCGAAATGGAGGGCGGTTCTGCCGTAATTCTTGTCCTTCAAATCGACTTTGCCGCCGCCTGTCAGAAGCATCGCAACAATGTCGTTATTGCCAATCGAGACTGCCTTCATCAATGGGGTGATGCCTCTATCGTCCTTGACATTCACATTGGCGCCATTCTTGATCAATAGCTCGGCGGCATCGGCGTGCCCCTGCCTGACTGCGAGGTACAAAGGAGTCGGAAAGCCCTTCTTTTCCCCGTCGACCATGGCATCATTTTCAAGCAGCAACTGCACCATTTCGGTCTTTCCGTCGATTGCGGCTAATGACAAGGGCGAGAATCCACTGCTGGCGGTCTCATTGACGTCTGCTCCATTCTGGATCAACCACAAAGCGACGTCAGTCTCGCCGCAACCTCCAACTGCCATCAAGAGTGCCGTCGCAGCCTCAGCCTGGACCAATTTTGCATTCATGTCAGCGCCCTTGGACACCAGATACTCGGCGCCTTCTTTTTGACAACCAGCGATGGCGCTAAGGAATGGTGTATAGCCTGCCTCATTTTTGGCGTCGATCTCAGCGCCCTTTGCCAGCAGCAGCTCCATCATTTCGATATTACCGTCCAGAGCGGCACCGTGCAGAGGCATGCTGCCATTCGTTTTCCTGAGATTCACATTCAGACCTGCGTTTAAAAGGTATTCAACAAGGTCCGCATGCTCCTCATAGGCAGCCATGTGGAGAGTGCTCATACCGGCGTTGTCCCGAGCATGTATGTCGGCTCCTCTGGCAACAAGCAGCTGGAAGATGTCCATATTGCCGCCGGATGCCGCCCACAAAATCGGGCACATATTGTTGTTGTCCCTGTGATTGACATTGGCGTCCAGCGACACCAGAAGCTCCACTACCTCTTTTCGACCATTCTGAGCGGCGACGTCGAGTGGCGTGCTCTTTTCGTTGTCGCCAGCGTCGATTACCGCCCCTTGCGAAACGAGAAACTCGGCAACGTCACGGTGTCCATTGATGGCAGCGACATGCAGCGGGGTGTTGCCAAATGGATCCTGCTCCTGAAGCAGTGACGGATTATCCGACAGCAGGGAACGAACAGTGACCAAATCGCCTTGCTGTGCAGCGACATGGATTTCACTCGCCATCACAGGAAACGTGATGGCAAATAGCGATGTCGCCAGAACGATTTTCAGCGTTTGCATGATAGCACCTCTAAGAAATATGACGGGAGAGAATACCAAGTCTATGTCATTACGGAAATTACAAAAGGAGTTACCGCCAGCCTATCTGTGCAGATCGTTCACGATTCCGAATTTTCCAATCTCTTAATTGAGCTTATCCATCAGATCTAACATATGTCAGTCTCATATTGTAAGATCTTGAATATTGCAGGAATGTTGACACAATCTGGAACTCTAAGGCGCTGCTTGATTGGAAGTAATCAACCATGTTGTCGATCCGGGAAAGCCGGAGCCACTCAAGAGGACGCGATCAGTAGTTGACGTAGATGGTCCAGAATTCTCGGGCTTTAAGGCGGAGTTCGTCCAGAGTGCCGTCGTTCGAGATCACCACGTGGGCTCGTTTGGTTTTTTCTTCGGGGGGAATTTGAGAGCGGATTCGGAGGGCGATCTGGTCTTCGTCGAAGCTGTCCCGTTTTGAGAGATTGGTGCGCACACGCTTGGGATTTGCCGTTACCACCACGACCATGTCGAAGTCGTTTTCGATTCCCCATTCATAGATCATAGCGGCATCCACGACTACGTGCCTATGGGTTTGGCGCAGTTCCAGCACTTCTTCCCACAATTGACGATGGATTTCGGGAAAGATCCGGGAATCCAGCCATCGCTTGGCGGCGGCATCGGAGAAGACCACATCTCCTAACGCTTTGCGAATCAAGTTCCCTTCGCCGTCGAACACCTTGTCGCCGAAATGCTCACGAATAGCTGGCAATAGATCGGAATCGGTTTCCAAGGCGCGCCGACCCAATTCGTCGCCCACGACAATGCCTGCACCAAGTTCTGCCAGCGTCTTGCAGAATTCAGATTTGCCGCTGCCAATTCCACCGGTGACTGCTACAATCATAATTCGGTGCCTCACGCAAAGGTGCAACGCGGTGCTAAGATGTGAAGGTGTGCAAGTGTGAAAGAAAGCCCATATCGAAGCGCTTCGCGAGTTACAAAAATACATCACACGAAGACGCGAAGGACGCAGAGGATACTCTGAGCCACCCCCCTTCAATTTCCCCCCGGATACCGGGGGGAAGGCTCAAGCCACCCCCCTTTTGTTCCCCCTACTGCGTAGGGGGGAAAATACCTGGATCCCGCATCAAGTGCGGGATGACAATATGACCCCCTATTATTCCCTCCTACTGCGCAGGAGGGGAGATAGTGCTGTCAAGCGGGGACACCTGACAGCACAGAATGAGGACACCCCGCTTTCAAACTCCCCACACAGAGAAGAGGGATGGCATACCCCCCTTGTTTTCCCCCATTCGATAGAAGGGGGAAAAAAGATGATTATCGGAGAATGGCGAACTTGCCTTTCTTCTGTTGAGCGCCGTTAGTGATATAGTACAAATAGATGCCGGATGCAACTCGGTTGCCGTTTTGATTTCTCAAGTCCCACAGGACGCCGCCATCGCCGTTCTGTTCCGTCAGAGTGCGCAGCAATATCCCATTGATAGTCGTGATTCTGACGGTGGCTTCCCGGGTCAATCCGGCAATCATCACGGATTCGGAACCGTCGGGACCAATGCCGGTATAGGGATTGGGATACACGTACACATTGTCCAGATCGTCGTTATATGCCGTAAGCAGGGCGGAATTGTGCAAGGTGTCAATGGGATTACCTATGACGTCTGCAATGTTCCAGGCGCGAATTGAGAAGCTCCTCCCCACGGCACCGATGGGGACACTGGAATCGAGTTTCAAGAGCACCGTGGTCGGGCTGCTTTGAACCGCCGATGCCACGGTTGCCTCCGGTTCGATCTGATAATTGTCGGGATTTGTCAGAGATGCAGTCTCCATGGGTGCGGAGAATTCCATCGATATGCCATGAGCGCCTAATATCGACGCCCGTGTCAGATACGGGTGAGTGATCGTGTCGTTGATAACGGAAAATCCCGCTAAGCGGGCAGATTCCGAGATTTCTGATCCCTGTTGATCCCTCAAGTCTGCCATGTCCACTTGATAGATCCCGTTCGGGAACGATCCAGGGAATGCCAGAAGCACCTGAGTCCCCGACGCAAAGGAGATGGCAGTGATCGGGCTCCCCCAGCCCTGGACAGCATAATGACCGGTGTAAGTCACGCTCTCGCTCATGGGTTCGTTGAAGCGGATCGTGACGAAATGAGGAAGAGCGAAGTCGGCTTGCGGAAGGGCTTCCGGTCGAGTGTTAGGGACAGCCGACACCTCAAGAGACGGAGGGCTGTTGGGCTCTGGGTAGGAGTGATCGATGGTGTAGATGAGATAGCGATAGGTAGTATCCTTGACGACGGCACTGTCCGTCAGAGTGATTTCCGTTGTGTTTTGATACAGACCGAAGCTCCCATCGCTGATGGCTCTATCCACCTGATAGGAATCGGCTCCCGCCACCGCTTGCCAGGAGAGCAAGATCGCGACCGTGTCGATGGGCATAGCAACAACACCGGAAGGGGCGGGTGGACGGTTAGGATCCATGCCGTACGCGACCATCTGTGTGCCGGTGTTGAACAGGAATTCATTGGCGCCGTCGTAGTCGAAATCCATTACCAAGGCGAGGTTGCTCTCGCAATAAGGGTAGTACCAGATGGGCTGGTAATCGTGTGTCGATGGTTGGCAGTCGATGATGTAGAAGTCTGGATAGAGACTGAGCAGGATTTCCTCGGAGCCGTCTCCGTCGATATCGCCGGAATTGACGCCTTCGTCGTAGTCGGTGGGATGCTCGGCGCCAAAGAAGAGCAGCGTGTCCACCGGCACGTAGGAATTATTGGCGGGGACATCGTACACGACGAAGAACCAGCGTTTGGCGGAAAATTCGCTTTCGGTACCGGCGCCGTACGTCCAGCATCCCGCGAGGAATTCCCTGCTTCCATCTCCGTCGAAATCGCCGGTGGTCATCCAATTCGTGGCATCAGGCAAGGGCAGAGAGTCGCTCCAGACGAAGTCAAACTCACCGTTTCCTTGATGCTCGAAGATCAAGATATTGCCGTCGTAGTCGCCGTACAGGGCTTCAACCATGCCATCGCCATCCAGGTCTGCGATCTCGACATGCGGGGTTCCGGTGCGGTTATTGCCGGCGGTTTCGTTGGTCAAGGTGTCAATCGCTTGAAGGTCACCATCACCCAGGTTGCGGTACACGATGTACTGACTGTCGCGCCTCAGGATCATCTCGCCATGTCCGTCGGTGGAGTCCAGATCGAGCAGATTGGATCCATATACGTCGGTGGTGTCACGGAAGATCAGATTATTGGGAAAGTCGCCGGCATTGGTGGCTTCGAAAACGTAGGTAGTGCCGTAGGCACGACCCATCAGCTCCGACCTGCCGTCGGCATCGCTGTCGCCCACATCCTGGGGGATTACCAGGACGTAATTGGAATTGACGTCACTGAAGCCGGTAGGACCGGTCTCGTATATCTTCAGGGTGTCGAAGGCGCCATTCGCGTACTTATTCAATACTACTTCGGAAACGCCGTCTGCGTCGAAATCGGTCTGCTTGTACAACATGTAGCCGGCGGGCAGATTGACATCATGCTGGACGAAGATATTCTGGTGGAACGGCGGCTGATTCAGTACGAGGTCGTCGAACACACCGCTCGTGTCGGACAATCCGGCGCGATTCGTGACAGTGATGTAGTAGTCATACTCTCCCTCGAATTCGTGTTGGGGAAAGAGGTGACGATGATGGGTGGTTTCGTATCCCAAACCATAGGCGGCGAAGGGCTCCTGCGTTCCGTGCCGTCGCACATGCACGAATCCGGAGGTGATGTCGTCGGTGTCGAATTCGAGGAGCGCCGACCAGTGATCGGAGTCGATCATCATGGTCATGGTGCGGCTGGAAATGACAGGAAGCGTTGTGTCGTACAGGAGCCTGACGTGATCCACCAGCGACGATCCGTCATCGGTGTTGACCTCAAGTCGCACGGAGATAGTAGTATCTGGGCTGGGAGGAATCTCGAGGATTCCCAGTGTATCGTTGACCACCTGATAGGATTGTGGGGCGTTGATCGCGGTCCAGAATGACGGGGTCCGACCGTATGCCCAGAATAACTGGTAGGACTGGAAAAAGGAGCCCGCCGCTGATCCGATGATGGGCAAGGAAGTTTCCGAGAATCCGGAATCGGTAGAGGGATCGGTAATCACGGTTTCCACGCTCGGACCCAGCGCCGCCGCCTGCGCCGCGCGCAATGCGTTGACCCTGCCGTTCCCGTACTGGATGTCCCAGCCGGGAGGACCCAAAGGATCGGCGGTAGTGTTCAAGATATTGCGCACCTGCTCCGCATCAAGTGATGGGTTAACGGACAGGATCAAACCGGCGACCCCGGTCACGACTGGGGTCGAAAATGAGGTGCCGTTGCCGGAATTGAAGAAGAGTCCCCACTGGCTTCCCAACAACGTTGAGAGCATCTCTCTGCCGGGTGCGACCAGATCAAGCGACGTTCCGACGTTGGAGAAGGACGCCCATTCGTCGTTCAAGCCGGTAGCGCCTACGCAGATGGTCTCGTCGTAGCCGGAGGGATAATGGAGGTCATCCGACCCGTGATTTCCCGCGGAGCAGACCATGATCAAGTCTTCCTGAGCAGCGTACAAGACGATTTCCCGCAACAACGGGGATACCAATTCGTCGCCGAAGCTCATGTTGACGACTCGGACGCCCATCAGAAGTGAGTACAGGATGGCTGCGGCGACATCGTCTTCTTGCAGGAAGCCTTCGGAATTGCCGGCTCGCAGGCAGACCAGACGGCAGCCATGAGCGACACCGGCGGTACCCAATTGATTGTTGCCCTCGGCGAACACTATGCCGGCGACGGTGGTGCCGTGTCCCATTTCGTCGTAGGAATCATTGTCGCGCACCAGGTAATCACCTGAGGCGGGAAACGGCGGGGCATCGGTGAAGTCCCAGCCGATGACATCGTCCACGAAGCCGTTGCCGTCGTCATCGATCCCGTTCAAATCCAGACTGTCGAGAGTTCCGTTGTCATTCAGATCCTCGGCTTCGTTGACCCAGATGATGTCGCGAAGGTCCGGGTGGTCCCACTGGATGCCGGTGTCGATGACCCCCAGCAGGACGGAGGGTTCTCCTGTGGTAAGGTCCCAGGCGTCGAATGCCTGGATTTGGTCCAGGTACCATTGGTCAGGGACGAGGCTGTCATCGGGTACGAATTCAGTGCGGAAAACGTGGTTGGGCTGCGCCCAGACGACTTGAGGGGAACGCTGGAAATCGTCTGCGATTCGGGCAGGATCGCGGTCGTCATCCACAGTGATGACGAATACATCTCCCCACTCGCCGGTAACACGGGAGTATTCCGGAAATGCCGGACCGGCGTCTCGGACTCGATACTGCAGCGACAGCGAATCAAGGAGGGGAAGTCCGAAACGGACGCCCGAGGCAGTTTTCTCCATCGTGGGCGGTTCGACGAATTTGACGATGATTTCCCTTGGTGAGACGGTGACCTCGCTGATGGGGACTGACCACGCAGTGCGATGAGGCAAAGGTCCCAGGATGCAGGCCGCTGCAACGGCAATCGATAAGTATCTTGAGTTTCGAGAAATCTCCAGGTGGGTCTCGATCATAGCGGAATCAGCCAATCTCAATTATTTCGCGGGGTAAGGTGGTCAAGATATCGGCGCCGTTCGACGTGACGCGGACGTCTTCTTCGATCCGAACGCCGCCCCATCCGGGAATGTAGATGCCGGGCTCGATGGTCATGACGGTGTCGGCGGGCAATTTGTAATTGGTTTGCTGTGACACCCTGGGGAAAGAGTGGACATCAAGCCCCAGCCCATGCCCCAGAGGATGCCCGAATTCGGCGCCGAAACCGCGCCTCGTGATGTAGTCGCGGGCGATCCGATCCAATTCAGCGACTTCGACGCCTTCCTTCACTGCGTCAAGCGCCATCTGTTGGGCGTCGCGGACAATTTGATATATGCGCTTCTGCCGGTCGGTCATGGCGCCAATGACGACCATGCGGGTGATGTCAGAAGGATAGCCGTGTTTCCGGCAGCCCCAATCGAAGACGATGAGTTCGCCCGATTCGATTCTTTTGTCGGTGGTGCAACCGTGAGGCAGGGCGCCACGAGGACCGGAAGCTATAATCAAATCGAAGGCATCCTTTTCCGCCCCGTACTTCATCTGGCGGTAGCTCAATTCGATGGCGAGATCACGCTCGGTGACGCCTTCGGTGACCAGGTCAAGGACTTCCGAGAAGGCACGCTCACTAATCGCAATCGCCTGTCGAATGTGCTCGATTTCTTCGGGCTCTTTGACCGATGCAATTGCTTCCACAACTAGATTCGTCATGACGAAGGCGCAGTCAGGCAGCGTCTTGCGCAGCCCATCCAGTGCGGCTGCCGACAAGTGATCAGCTTCCACACCCACAGCACCTTTCAAGCCCAATTTCGGCAGCACGGCGAATATGTTTTCCGGATGGGTGACGATCTCGCATTGAGAGATTTCCAGCCCGGCTTGATCGCGGAATCGGAAATCACACAGGAAGATCGCCCGGTCCGAACTGACGATTAGATGACCTTCGTCGCCAGCGTATCCGGTCAGATATCGGATATGAGGCAGATGGGATACTAAGAAATGCCGGACATTCAATCGCGGCAATCGCTCTCTCAATCGGTCAATACGTTGCATTCAGGTTCTTGATGGTATTTCCAATTTCGAAAAGCACTCAAGGTCAGGGAAGCGAAGTCTGAAAATGGACGGCAGCGGCGGCATGCACGGTCATTGCACCGCTCTTTTCCAGTGTCCTGGCACACTCATCCAGGGTGGCGCCGGTAGTAACAACATCATCGACCAGGAGGATCCGCTTTCCCTCAATCTCCTCTGGAAATGGCACTCGGAAGGCACCGGCGACGTTTTTCCGGCGCTGTTCCTGATTCAGTCGGGTCTGGCTTTCCGTGGGGCGAATTCTCGCCAGTACCTTTGATACTACGGGCAAGCCGAACATGTTTCCCAGATGCTCAGCCAGCAACTGGCTCTGGTTATAGCCTCGCGATCGAACGCGGGACGGATGCAGAGGCACCGGCACGATCATGTCAATATGCTTGAGCCAGGGATAAGAACTCAGCACCAGCGCCATTCGGTCTGCCAGTCCTTGCGCAAGCGCCGCTCTGCGATCATATTTCAACTGGCGGATGATGTCATTCAGCGGATCGTCCAGGGTCGCCTGCCCAAGGAGTCCCACCATCACGGTCTGCAGAGTCTTCAGAGAGGCTGGGATTTGAACCGGAAAGTCGCCATAGCTTTCGAAAGACGACCAGCACTGGGGGCATACCAGCCGACGAGCATCATCGAGCATATTATGGCAAATCAGACAGAACGGCGGATAGAAGAAATCCAGAAATCCGGAGATGATTCCTGGAAGAAAAGGGGGCTGCGACCATTGACCAATGGGTGATTTCGCCATGTCGGCTGCTGCGGAAATCGTGAAGCTCGGGAAAACAAGCAAGCAGAACCGCCTGCAATCTTAAGATAAGCACATCGGCGGAAAAAAGCAAGGAATATCAGCAGGAAACAAAGGTACTGTAAGAGCGAGAGCCCGTCTAAGGGAACGGGCTCAAAAAAGAAAGCCCGAGGCAAACCTCGGGCTTCAAAGCACCTTCAGGGGCACACTCGGAAGAGTTGCGCAAGCAAGCTTGCGCACTCCAAAGGTGCAATATCAGCGCAATTGTCGCCAGTCGTAATTGACTTCAACCGGCTTCACCAATCGTCGGGCTCCGGAAAGGAAATCCCGTCGATCCGGCACTCGAACAGCTTTGACCATGTAGAAAACCTGGGTGCCAGGTACGATCAGGGCATCGGGAATCAGGTACGCGAGGGAGTCTGTCGCGCCCAAGAATGTTGATGGCGACGGGACGAAATCCGGATCGATGCCTCGGTACACATAGAAGCTGTCCGCAGGATCGCTATAGTCCCAGCTCAATCTAATGCCGGCAGAGTCCACACGCTCGATCACAACTTCCGGCGGTGGAGGCTGAGGAATATCGCAGGTCAGAGACAGTCTATAGTCGGACACGGCGCCCAGATAGCCGTCGATAACGAGGTAGTAGCTGCCCTGGTCAAGCATGAGAGACAAGGTATCATTGGCGCCACCGACACAAGCCCGTGGATCACAATCGTCCAGGAGGAAGACGTCCAGATCAGCGGACAATCCTGACATGGCAGCCGAGATTTGAGTGCCATCGTAGGGGATGGTTAGTCGGAAGACTTTTTCCGGTCCGGTTTCGAAGTAGCCGCCGCACAACGGGTAAGCCGCCCAGGAGTTGGTGCCAGTGCTGCTGTTTCCGGTAGCGACTTGCTCGCAGTGTATTTCCTCGGCGGCAAGACACGGATCGTCGAATGGGCAAGCACCTCCGGAAAGCACGGCGCGATACGTTTTGGGCTCGGGGATGCCGGTGTAGTCAATGGGGGCGACGAAGAACCAATAAGTGCCGGCGGGCAAGCATCCAGTCTCAAGGCTTGCCAGGCCGCAACTGTCCGCCTCGGTGGCAAGGACAAAGCCAGGCGCTTCGCATCCCAGAGTTCCGTCGGCAAGGAAGGTCTGCACGGGGAATTCGGCTTCCACTTCCCACAGGAAGCTGGTCGATGTGTCTGTCGTCAATTCATACCAATCCGTATCTCGGCGATTGAAGGGAGCCTGGTAGAAGGTGAAGCTGGTGCCACAAATAGTATCACCGACCGCGATATTGGAGAACACCGGCGGGACGGAATTACAGCCGCCGTTGACATGGTCGAGACCAGCCAGGTACGGCTCGCCTTCTGCAGTTCCTTCGCATGCCACCGAGCAAGTTGCCACCACAGAGAGGGGGATTTCCAATGACCAGTTCGGAGGCAGCACCTGGAATGTGGTATCGAATTGCACCAGGGCACGCAAAGTGTCCGACTGCCCCCACGACCCTTCGGCAATCCGGAAGTCAACATGCAAAGGAAAAATCTGCCCCGGCGGCACACTGGGGAAATCCAATGTCAGCCGGAGCGAATCCACAAAAGCAGGCTCATCTGTGACCACCAGGGTGGGCGACATCAAACTGACCACGCTCCCGAAAAAATTGGTGGTCAAGAGGTCAACGCGATAATCGTGCCCGGGAGTGACTGTGTAGCTATGTGCTAAAGTAGTAAGCATGAGACCGGTCAGGAGTATCGAAGCGCCGGTTACCAGGCTCTTTGTCCTTTTCATGGCTTACTCCTATGATATTATGTCCAAGAGTCGAATCAGATTGGGATTCTGTGTACGTTGTTCCACCGGTTCTTGCGTCAGTAGTTTGCGCAGATGTAAGCGATTTTCTGGGAATAGGTATTCGTGCCGCCGGGGAAATTGAACGTCGCTGCGTTATCGTCAATCCAGTCCTGGAGTTCCGTATCCCCGCTGCATTCGTAGCCCCAGCGTCCCAGTTCGTGCGAGTAGCACGGGCAGGTTTCAAAGGTGTCGCCGAACGGGCAATATGCCAATTCGGCGTGGGCACCTGCACAGACCTCAAGAGTGAAGACGAAGAGCACACTGTCCGGTGTTGGGTACGTTATATCCATGATGATGCCCATATCGCACTCTATTTCTCCGTGCCAGCAAGGATGTTCCCCGCATTCGAACGAGATGCCGGCTTCCACCAGAGCGAATTCCATCTCGACGGCGTCGCCGTTGGCATTGAAGGTAGCGGATCCGCTGGACCCTCCTGTCACATTCACAGCGCAGGCTCCGAACATGGGCCAGGATGCAGTGCCGGCGACACCGTAACTGACTGTGATAGTATTCGCGTTGTCGTTGTAGGTCACGGAGAAGTCGATATCGATCCGCTTGTTGGCACCCTGGCTCGTCGGGTCATCGTCCGCATAGTCCGAGGTATCGCCATCGGAGGAACTGTAAGCGCCATATCCCATTCCCCAATCACCGCAAGGGTTCACGACTCCGTAGCGCGATCCGCCAACCATGACAACCTGGAATCCGGCTTGCGCCATGACCGGATCGAGTTCCAGGTTGCCCAGACCGACCACTCTCCCCTGCTCCGTGCCCCATCCCGGGGGATGCATGCTGACTTTCTGCTTCCCGTTGACGGTATAACCATTCATAATGTCCCAGAGATCCAGACCGGACCCGCCGGTAATCACCATGCGTTCCTTGGCGCCGACTCCGGCAGTATGGTAATGACCCATCTTTGCATTGCCGGTTTCCAAGCCTCGGTACAGCTTGTAGGCTCGGAATTGACCGGTCAGTTTCTTCTGCACTTGATTCCCAATTCCGCCGACTTGCAGGGTTGTTACTTGGCGCCAGACTGTCCCGGATTGACCCAGAAGCCAGCTGAAGAACTTCACGATGGGATTATTGTTGATCGCATCATAGCAATCGTCCACCTCGTCGCTGGTGCAGCCGATCCCATCGTACAATCCGTTCCAGCCTTCATTGAAACGCATTCCGGGTAAGATCAGGTCAAAATTGGGAACGGGTTGGACAAGAGTCACACCCGATGCGACTTGTTCGAAGGTCGCTACGATCTGGTGGGCGTAGTCGTGACCTTCGATATCCCAGGATGCCTCTTCGCTAGTAGGAACCCAATCGGGAACATCGACGGCGACTTCCTCATTTCCCCACCAATAGGTGGCAGGGATATTGACGTCCCAATAACTGGTGCGACCGGGACCGAAAAGGCTGAGCCTCAGGCTCTGGTCGGGATTCCATTGACCGAAATTATATCGGATTGGCACGACATAGGTGCAATCGGGAGAGATGAGGTTGGGGACCACTCGGTAACGGGCGCCGATGGTCTGGAAGGTCTGAGAATAGGTATCCAGAACCTCCACGGCAATTAGTGGAGATGTCCCTCCTGTCAGGAATAGGCAGAAGCACAGACCCACGACCAACAGGCGCAAAGGTCTCTTGCGCATATCGTGCCGCATGGGAACCTCCTTGTTAGTCAACAGGGAACAGAGATTTATATATCAGGGAACTGCGATCGAATCGAAGGGGGGAAATGCTGCGGAATCGTGCAAGAGAATCGAAAGCAAGGACATCGTCAGGCGAGCGTTTTCCCTCGGGACAAATCGAAGTGTAAGAGATGGCCGATCTGCATCAATATAATAACAATATTTTTCCGAAATTCGTGTGACCGTCGTCACATCTTGGAAGATTTTTTTGGGAGCAATGAGGCAACAAAAAGACCGCCCGAGTGGATTTGCTCGGGCGGGCAGGATCATCGCGGCGGGCGGATTAGAACTCCAGGAGGCGTTCCACCGCACATTTTTGGACGCTCTCACATCGAATCAGCGCAGCTTTCAAGACGTCGTCAATGGAATCGACGAAGACGAATTTCAGTTGGGATCGAATGTTTTCCGGCACTTCTTCCAGGTCTTTCTTGTTTTCGCACGGGAGGATCAGGGTTTTCAAATGGGCGCGATTGGCGGCAACCACTTTTTCACGGATTCCGCCGACTGGAAGCACTCGTCCTCGCAGTGTGATCTCGCCGGTCATGCCTATGTCGCTACGCACAGGGACGTTTTGGAAAAGCGACGCCAGGGAGGTGACCATGGTGATTCCTGCAGAGGGTCCGTCTTTGGGGGTGGCTCCTTCCGGCACGTGGATATGGATGTCGCGCCGTTTGAAGACGTCTTCGGTGATGTCGTAGCGCGATGCGTTTGCGCGGAGGTAGCTCAAGGCGATTTCGGCGGACTCTTGCATGACGCTGCCCAGTTGACCGGTGATTTTCAGGGATCGTGCGCCGGGCATCCAGGTGGATTCGATCATCAAGATGTCGCCTCCGACAGGTGTCCATGCCAGTCCGTTGGCGATACCGACTTCGCCTCGTTCGGGCGCGATTCGGGCGCTGAATTTGGGCACGCCCAAGAATTGCTCCAGGTTCTTGACGGAGAGCAAGATGGATTCCTGTTTTCCGGCGGCGATTCGACGGGCGACTTTCCGGCACACCGAAGCGATTTTCTGTTCCAGGGCGCGCACTCCGGCTTCCCGAGTATAACGGTCGATGATCCGCTGAATGGCTGCGGTTCCGAATCGGAGCTGGGCGTCGCTTAGGCCGTTTTCCGCCAGTTGTTTCGGCGCCAGGAAGTGCCGGGCGATCTGGATCTTCTCCTGGGTGATATAGCCGGGGAGAGTGATGATCTCCATGCGGTCGCGCAGAGGCAGGGGAATGTCGTAGATTTGATTGGCGGTGGTTATGAACATAACCTTGGACAGGTCGAAGCCCACCTCCAGGTAGTGATCGGAAAACGAGAAGTTCTGCTCGGGATCGAGCACTTCCAGCAGCGCCGACGAAGGATCTCCGCGGAAATCCTGACCCAATTTATCGATTTCGTCGAGCATGAATAGGGGGTTATTGACGCCGGATTGCCGGATCTTTTGAATGATCCTGCCAGGCAGGGCGCCGATATAGGTCCGGCGATGTCCCCGGATTTCGGCTTCATCGCGGACACCTCCCAGCGACAATCGGACGAATTTGCGTCCCATGGCGCGGGCAATAGAGCGTCCAAGGGAGGTTTTCCCTACCCCCGGAGGTCCCGCGAAGCATAATATCGGACCTTTGGAGTCGTTTTTCAATTTGCGCACCGCAAGGTATTCCAGAATTCGTTCCTTGACATCCAGCAGTCCATAGTGATCTTCATTCAAGATACTCTCGGCGGCGTTGATGTCCAGATTGTCGTCGGTGCGGACATCCCAGGGCAGGGAAACCAGCACGTCGATATAGGTCCGGGACACCATGTATTCGGCAGAGGCTGGCGACATTTTGGCGAGGCGAGTTAACTCTTTGGTAGCGATATCTTTTGCTTCCTCGGTCATATTGGCGCGGGTGATTTGCTCTTCCAGTTCTTTGATTTCCACCATGGGATCATCATCCTCGCCGAGTTCCCTTCTAATCGCCCGGATCTGCTCGCGCAGGTAGTATTCTTTCTGACTGCGCTCCAGCTCTTCGTCCACATTCTCCCTGATTTTGGTGCCGACTTTCAACAGCCGAATCTCGCGGTCGAGCAGGGACGAAATCAGGGTCAGCCGCTCATCGATTTCGAAGACTTCGAGGATTTGCTGACGCTCGTCAACTTTCAAATTCAGGTTTGAGGAAATCAAATCGCCCAAGGTATTGGGATCTTTGATATTCTCTACGGAATGCCGGATGTCGTTAGGCATATTGGGACTCAGGTCCACCAAGGCTTTGAATTGCTCGGCGATTTTCCTCATCAGCGCCTGGGTCTTCATGCCGCAGCGGCGGTCCTTTTCCAGCACCTCGACTCTCGCGATCAGATAGGGATCGATTTCGACCAGCTCCACCATGCGGATGCGGCTTAAGCCTTGTACCAGCAAGCGAATGCTGCCATCAGGGACTCGGAACATCTTGACGATCAGGACGGCAGTGCCCAGGTTGAAGAATTTGTCCTGGATCTCTTCGCCGGTAGTGCCGTACTTGCGGGCGAATGTAGCTAAGATTTTGTTGGACGCCATGGCGTCGCCCACCAATTTCACCATGCGTTCGTCATCGACCATAAGCGGGACGATGACGTTGGGATAGATCACGACGTCGCTCAGGAGCAGCACCGGCAGTTCGTCAGGGATTTCGGGGGGATTCAAGGGATCACTTAACGAATTCATCAGATTGTGCTTTTTGGCTGAAGGCATAGTATTCCTCTTATGATGGCAGGGTCAAGGTATTGACATCATAATTTGCTTACTATCTCATCGGCAGTGAAAGACTGGGAGTTAACCGGAATCTGACCCTGAGTAGGAGATAGTTGATCCAGTCAGTTGGTCTCGAAATTGTCGGATGGTGCGGCGGACGAGGTCAGGATCTTGAAGGGTGGAAATAGTGCGGCGGAAGGCGGCGGCTCCGGGAATGCCTCGAACGTACCAATTGATGGGAGTTCTCATGCGGGGAACGCCATATCGAGCACCATATTGCCGGATATTCAAATCGTAATACTTCAGGAGTGCATTCAGGCGTTCCGGCGGGGAAAGATCGGGGGGGGCGGGCTCGCCATCGAAAGCAGCATTGATCTGGCGAATAAGGTGAGGATTGCCAAGGACTCCACGAGCGACCATGATAGCCTGGCAGCCAGTTTGGCTCGCCATTCGCACGGCATCAGAGTGCGTGATAATGTCTCCACTGCCCAATACCGGAATCGAGCATCGCTCGACCAATTGGGCGATCAAGCTCCAATCTGCTTTCCCGGAAAATTCCTGATTCAAACTGCGGGGGTGCAAGGCGATGGCGCTGACTCCCTCGTTCTGGGCGATCTTTCCCACTTCCATCACCACCGGCTGGTCAGTTCGGATACCGCTTCGCATCTTGATCGTCACCGGAATTTTGACGGCGGAAACCACCTGACGGAGGATGCGTTGTAGCCCGGGCAGGTCGCCAAGAAGTGCGGCGCCAGCGCCCCGTTTGATTACCTTCCTTACCGGGCAGCCCAGATTCAGATCGATAAGGTCGGCGCCCGTGTCTTCGACGATTCGCGCCGCTTCTGCGAGCACGTCAGGATCGGAGCCGAAAAGCTGCACACCCAGGGGTCTGTCGTCATCGGAAACCTCAATCATCTGCATAGTTTTGCGATTTCGGCGGGACAGACCATCGGCGCTGACCATCTCCGTAACGCACAGGGAAGCCCCATGCGCTCGACAGATGGATCGGAACACTGGATCGGTGACCCCAGCCATGGGCGCCAGGATTACCCTGCCGCTCAATGTCAGGGATCCGATGGAGAAAGACTGAGATGGGCAGATTGAGGTCATGGTCTTGTCGCTGGCGATTGCATGATAGGAATTTACGACAATTTTCGGATAGCCGCAAGCTCTTTCTGGAGGGGAAAACCGCGATCGGAATCGCACAGTTTTTTCCTTGCAATTTTGGCAAATTATCCGTATTATATGAGGTTGCGAAAAACCATTGTTTGGAGTACGGGTATCTGGAGCGATAATGTCTTACCGTTGTGAGATTTGCGGCAAGAGTCCCATCGTCGGGCATTCCAAGAGCCATGCAGACAATCTGACCAAGCGGCGGTGGATGCCGAATTTGCAGAGCGTGCGGCATTGGGATGGGAAGCGGGTTCGACGGATTCGTGTTTGCACGTCGTGCATTCAGGCGGGTAAGGTGGTCAAGCCGCCCGTGAGGATTCGACCGGAAAAAGTTGCGACCGAAGCGCCGTGATGTCGTCAGGGATTTTGTCCCGTTACTTTGATGTTCAAGCCGTTGAGATTGCATGATGTGGCGTCGATTCAGATGGGTTTTCGCTGTCGCCTATTTGGAATTCGCCATTTTCCCGGTCTCGGGCGCGGTCGTGATCAACGAAATCATGTATGATCCCGCGGTCGAGCAGGGCGACGATTCCTATTTCGAATACATCGAATTGATCAATACCGGAAGTGCTGCGGTGGATCTCTCAGGATGGAGTTTCACCAGCGGTACTTTTTTTACGTTCCCTTCGGGCACTGTGCTGGCAGCCGGACAGTATCTGGCAGTATGCACCAATCAGGATTCGATTCGAACTTTCTACTTGATCACCAATACCGTCGGCGATTTTGCGAATCGGTTAAATAACGCCGGTGAGACTATTCGGCTCGTCAACGCAGCCAGCGGCACCGAGGACGAAGTTTCATATCTGGCTTCCGCCCCCTGGTCCACAGAACCAAGCGGCACCGGACCATCCCTGGAACTGACTAACTGCAATCTTGACAATTCGCTGCCGGAGAATTGGGCCGCCAGCAGCGGATATGGCACGCCGGGCGGCATCAACAGCGTATTCGTCCCGGACGACACCGCCTCATACTACTCCCTGTATTTCAATCAGATCGTACACACCAGCTACCACACTGAAGTCGTGGCGCAGGGCAATATCTCTCTGGCAGACAAATTCCTCAACCTGGTCAATAGCGCTGCAACGACTCTGGATATTTGTTCGTACTCCTTCTCGGATGCGACTGTCACCGCCGCTGTGATTGGCGCTCATAATCGGGGAGTCCGAGTCCGGTTCATTGTGGAACACGACAATTGGGGCAGCCAAACCACAGCGTTGCAGAGCGCTGGAATCCCTGTGGTCGATGATACTTATGGCTCCAACGGCGGATCGGGATTGATGCATAATAAGTTCGCGATTGTGGACTATCAAGGGTCTGGCGTGGCTGCGAATACTGTCTGGACTGGATCATACAATCTGACCACCACGAGCAGCACAGTGGATGCCAATAATGGAATCATCATCCAAGACGAGGGATTGGCTGGGGCATATACCGCCGAATTCGACGAAATGTGGGGTTCCAGCAGTGCAACTCCGAATCCTGCCACGTCATGTTTTGGATCACGGAAGACCGACAATATCACGCATGGTTTCACTGTGGATGGGCATCAGATCGGCGTTTTCATGTCGCCCAGCGATGGGATTGATACCGCAATCGAGGATGCCATCGCCACTGCCGACCACGAGATCGCATTCTGTGTGCTGGCGTTCACCCACACCGATATCATGCTGGCGATGAAGGCAAAATGGGACGACAATCTGCACTATCCGGATTTTGTGGTGGAAGGAGTGTTCGACGCTCAGAATTCGGCTTCCCAGTACAGCCAGTGGTGGAACATGTCCGGTCAGACCGGTTCGTATCTCTGGTCGCCGCCCGCCGACGTTTGGGTGGATAGTATGCAGCCTGCGGGAGCCTTGCTGCATCACAAGTATATGGTCATCGACGGCAATGATCCGGACAGCGATCCGATTGTCATCACCGGATCGGCTAATTGGTCGAACAATGCCGTGGAGAACAACGACGAAAATATCGTCGTAATCCATGATGCCGAAATAGCCAACCAATATCTGCAGGAATTCTATGCCCGGAAAAGCCAGGCAGTGGGCAATGTCCCGCCGATTTATGATGTGCAATTTCCGCAGCCGAGTGGGACATCATCGCCCTTTGCCGGGCAGAGAGTCACGATCTCTGGACTCGTAACAGCCAGTTTTCCGGATGCATCACATCGCAAGTATATGGTCCAGGGACCGTTCTCCGCACCCTGGTGGGGAATCTATGTCTATCAGACCGGTACAGGATCCAATTTCGCTGTCGGAGACAGCGTGTCGGTGACCGGCGTGGTTCAGGAATACTATGGGATGACGGAAATCGCGAATCCGTCGTATGTCTCGCACGGATCGGCGGCTGTGGTGCCGGATCCCTTGCCGGTCAGCACATTTGATGTTGCGTCACAGGAACTGCTGGAAGGTGTCCTGGTGCAAGTGCGTGACGTCACCGTGATTTCGGAAGCGAATGGGGATGGGGAATGGCAGGTGGATGATGGGTCGGGACCATGCTGGGTGGATGACATGGGCTCTTATGGTTATGTCCCACAGGTGGGGCAGGCGATTTCGGAGCTCACCGGCGCGGTCTATTACGGGTCGGACACGTTCAAGTTGGAGCCGCGAAACGATGGCGATATCGTCGTCAGCTATCCCCGCGTGGAAGATCTAATGATTCAGCGGATCGGGAATCATATGGCGCTGCAATGGGAAGCCATTGCCGGAGCGCTGTCGTATCGTATCTATGCAGATTCTGCACCAGGTTTCGTGCCGACGCCCGGCAATTTGATGGCGACAACCGTAGGTACCCAGTGGTTGGATTCAAACGTTCTGCCGGGGCGAGCCGCAAGGTATTATCGGGTGGTGGTTGAGTATTAGAAAGTGTCTGTTAGAGCCGTCAGCTATCTCAGGCGAGAACGGAACAATGCAAGGTCTATATGGCAATTCTAATCCCCTCGGAAGTCCGGGGGATTTTTTTGGGTCAAGCGCCAGGAATTGGGAAATCCTGGGTGAGACTGGTGCGGTATGCCGACCGAAAATTGCCATAATCGTTCTTGCTTTTTGAGGCTAAATTGTGTAGATTTAGCGGACAATTATCACTTCGAGATCGTGATACGCTGAGTTAGCACTGGTGACCCAACACTGCATTTGTCCAAAGGGAGGTCAGTCCGATCCATGTTCAAGTTATTCCCAAAGGATCAGTGGTATTTCGACAAGTTCAGTCGAGCCGCCCGCAATATCTGTGAAGCCTCTACGGATTTTATAGACATGCTTTCGAATTTCCATGAGCCTTCCATTCCCGGTCACATCCAGCGGATTAAGGAATTGGAACACGACGGCGATCGTCTAACGCATGATGTGGTCGATCGTTTGAATAAGAGCTTTCTCACGCCATTTGACCGGGAGGATATTCACCTATTGATTTCGAGACTGGATGATGTGATGGATATGATCAATGGCGGAGCGTCAAGATTTTCGAGGTATCGAATTGGGGAGATTCCACCCACAGTGCTGAAGCAAGTCAAGGTACTGCAGGACGCCACGTCGGAGATGCTCACACTGGTCGAATCGCTGCAACCGCGAATTAATTATGCCGACATTAAGGATCACCTGGAGAAAGTGCATCTGTGCGAGAACGAGGGGGATCAACTGTTGCGGGAAGGCGTTTCGGATCTGTTCGACACGGAGAAAGACCCGATCCGCGTGATCAAGCTCAAGGAGATCTACGAATTCATCGAAGCCGCTATCGACAAGTGCGATGATGTCGCCAACGTCATCGAAGGGATTTGCGTCAAACATGCCTGATCTTGCACTTTCCACGCTCGTCATCGTATTCCTTGCCATCATCTTTGATTTCTCCAATGGAATGAATGATTCCGCCAATGCAATTGCCACTGTCATATCGACCAGGGTGTTGACGCCGGCGATTGCGCTCGGGATGGCGGTGGCGCTGAATTTTTTCGGCGCCTTTATGAATACTGAGGTCGCCCGCACCATCGGCACGGATATAGTGGATCCTTCGTCAATAACTAGCGACGTGATCATTGTCGCTTTGGCTGTAGCTGCGGTCTGGAATATCGTGCTGACTGTGTTAGGAATGCCTATTAGCGCCTCTCACGCGCTAATCGGCGCCATTGTAGGCTCGGTGCTCGGAGTGCACGGGGGTCACGCGATTCATTCGCAAGGTCTCTTGAAGATCCTCCTGTCACTGCTGTTGTCACCGGCATTGGCACTGGCATGCAGTATAGTCCTCATGAAGAGTATGTATCTACTCTTCAGGGATTCCACGCCGCGCCGAGTGAATCGGCTATTCGGGAAGCTGCAGATTGTCTCGGCGGCGTTCATGGCGTATTCGCATGGGTCAAATGACGCACAGAAATCGATGGGGGTGATTACCATGGCGCTGATGGCAGGCGGATATCTCACCACCTTTAGGGTTCCGGAATGGGTTGTCTTTGTTTGCGCACTCGCCATGGCACTGGGCACCGCGTTGGGAGGCTGGCGGGTCATCCAAACGTTGGGGATAGGGTTGATGAAGTTGAAGCCGGTACACGGTTTTGCGGCGGAATCCTCAGCCGCCATGGTGATCCTGGGCGCCAGCCACTTCGGTCTTCCGGTTTCCACGACTCACGTCATCACATCTTCCGTGGTTGGGGTGGGAGCCTCACGGCGATTTTCGGCGGTGCGGTGGTCATTAGCCTCGAAGATCATCGTTTCGTGGGTACTGACTTTGCCGGTTTGCATCGGAGCAGCGGCGATTATTCAGTGGATCGTCACGACCTGGATGCACGCGTGGTGATGCTGGCTTGCAATGATATGAGAACGCCGGATCGAAAGACCCGGCATTTTTGTTTAGCGTTACGTGAATGCGACTGAAGCCGCAGCAGATGACCCCCTATTATTCCCCCCTACTGTCGTAGGGGGGAAAAGAGAGAGCGTCGGGTGGGAGCACCCGACGCCACATCAGTCTTGCGTCAGGCGGGGACGGCTGACGCCATTCCTTTAATCACTTTGTAGGGGCTTAACATGTTAAGCCCCTACCTGTACGTTCTTCGACTACAGAAAGTAGTCCTTATCGGTGGCTGTCTCTAAATAGGCAGCTAACAGGTCGATGGTCGCCTGAATGTCCACTTTGTGGCAGGTTTCCACGGTGGAATGGACGTACCGGGTCGGAATCGACAACGTAATGACTGCCGCCCCTCCTTTGACGCGCTGGATGGCGCCGGCATCGGTACCGCCCCTGGGAAGGATATCCATCTGATACGGGATTTTCTTCTTCTCAGCCAGATCCTTCAGTTCCTGGACGAGCTTGGGATTCGAAATGGCGGAACCGTTCAGGACACTAATCGCAGTTCCTTTTCCCAATTCCGTGACGTATTCGTGCTTGGCGGCGCCAGGGACATCATTGGCGAGAGTGACATCCAGCGCGATGCCGACATCCGGCTCGATACCGGAACTGGACGCGAAGGCTCCTCGCAATCCGACTTCTTCCTGAGTGGTCGCCACCACGTATATATTCACCGAGTGTTTCTTCACTTTGCGGACGGCTTCCAGCATGCAGTACACGCCCATCCGATCGTCGAAGGCTTTGGTCGTGTAGCAATCGCCCATTCTCTCCATGACACGATCCATGGTGATAGGATCGCCGACCTGGACCAGCTTCTTGACTTGATCCACCGGCAAACCGAGATCTATGAAGTAATCGGTGACCTGGAGGGTCTTTTTCTTTTCCTCTTCAGTCAAGATGTGTATCGGTTTGGAACCCATGACTCCCAGCAATGGCTTCTTGCCGTGGACGATGACGCGTTGCGCCATCATAGTTCTCGGATCGAAGCCACCGGTGGGTTGGAAACGAACAAAGCCATTCTCGTCTATGAAGCTCACCACAAAGCCGATTTCGTCCATGTGGGCAGCCAACATGAGTTTATTTTTGCCTCTGCCCTTCTTGAATCCGATGACGTTTCCCATCTTGTCCGTTCGGACACTGTCCACCAAGGGTTTCATTTCTTTGATTATCAATTCCCGGATCTGGTCTTCCTGACCGCTGGATCCCGGAGTGCCGCAGAGTTTCTTCAGCAATTGCATAATCTTACCCTCATTTGTTAGAGTAGTCTTTTTCCAAAATATAGGCAATATCTCCAAATTAGTCAACAGAATTCTCTATTTTGAGTAATTGAACTTGGTGCTACGTTGTTTGGCGTCAGGTGAGGGCACCTGACGCCACATCATAATATCTGCAGACTAGTCAACGGAATTCTATATGGATTTGGATAGTTAGACGGTGCGCGGCGGATGGTTCAGCCGGACTGGGGTTCTGGTGGTCCGATGGATTTCGACCACTGTTTTTCGAGGAACTGGGGCGAGATGTGGCGTTGGATCTGCCGCCACGGAAGGGGTTGATCGACGGGCAATGGGTGAGTGATGGTTTTCAAGTCTATGCCGAACTGCACAGCGGTTTGGCGCAGGCTTTTTTCGGTGCGGAGCGCTTCTTCGATGGCAAGCCCGACGCGTTCGTCACCTCTCGAAAACAGGGCTTCCTGCCAGGCTTCGGAGGGAGAGGTCATTCGAAGGGTTATTCCATGCTGCCCTTCCAGGGCGCTCCGAATGCGCTGCTGGGCTTTCTTCAGCGCCGACTCCAGTGCAAGCGGTGCCCATTGGAACGGCGTTCCGGGTTTGGGGACGAACGGGCTGATTCGGATGTCGAGCCTGGTCTGGGAATTGGTGGACCTGATCGTTGATTGAATTCTTCGACACAGGAAAATGAGGGTTTCGATATCGTCCGATGTCTCGCCGGGCAAGCCGGTCATGTAGTAGCAGCGGAGCCTGGGGAAGCCGGCTTCCGCGATCCATCGGGCGGTCTCAAGGATACGTTCGTTCGAGATCGGTTTGCCGATCCTTTCGCGCAAGGATTCGGAACCGGCTTCCGGGGCGATGGTTATGGTTTCGACCTGCCCTCGCCGCAGCAACTCGAGGAGGCCGCGATCCAGGATGTCAGCACGGAAGGACGACAATCCCAGGCGATAGCCTCTTGTCACCAAGTTTTCTACAATTTGGCGAAGTTCCGGGTGATCGGACAAGGCGGCGCCCACCAGCCCGACCGGACCTGGGGGTCTTGCCCACTGGTCGATAGTATTTTCCAGGACTTCGGCGGACCAGATGCGATGGGGGACGGAATAACAGGTGGCGCAATAGAAGCACAGTCTGCCGCAGCCTCGACCCACTTCTACCAGGAACATGCTTCCGAAATGACCTTGGGGCGAGATCGCCATGGAACGAGCCGGACCCAGGGGATCATCGGAAAATCGCCAGGAGGCGATAGGCATGTCCGGCTCTTTCAGCGACGGCACCCAGATTCCGGGGGTCGCCGCCAGGTTTTCCAGCACCTGCTGCCGATCCCATCCACCCGTTGATCCTGTGATGACTCGTTTCAATGAGGGGATCAGTAATTCGCCGTCTCCGATACAGAGCGCGTCGAAATAGAGGGAGAGTGGACGGGGATTCAAGGTCGGCGCTAACCCGCCTGCTATGACGATGGGATCCCGGGGTTTGCGTTTGGACGATCTCGGCTGGATTCCGGAGGACATCAGGAATTCCAGCACTGCCGGGTAGTCCTCTTCCGATGAGAGCGAAAAAGCCAGGACGTGGAAGGCTCCAAACGGGCGTTTCCACTCCCAGCTTTTGGGTACAGCATGATGAGGAGGTTCTAAGTAGAAGGCTCGTTCGACGGTGATGTCGGATTCGCGGTCCAGCAATTGCCAGATGCGATTGAATCCCAGATTCGCAATGCCCAAGGCATACAGGTTTGGGTACAGAAGGCAGAGCTGTATGCTTCCTCTGTTCCCAAGAATGCCCAGGCGGGATTCTGCGCTCAGGAAGGCGCCTACGGCGCTGTCGAACGAATTAGAGATCATCAATCCATCTGTCGCCTCAAAAACGTGGGTATTTCCATATTCTCCCGAGAAGGCGGCACGAATTCTTCCCGAAGAATCATATTCTGATTGACTTCGCCGGTTTTCGCCCACCGTTTGTACGTTGGCATTTCCATCTTCTTTAGATTCAAGACTTCCGGCTCCTTTGGCAAGGAGCTGCCGGAACCGGAGAAGCCGGTGGCAATCACGGTGACACGAAGTTCGTTAGTGAGTTCGGGGATGATGACGGCGCCGAAGATGATGTTGGCTTCGCCGCCGGCGGCTTCGTATATCACGGTGGTGGCGTCATTAACGTCATAGAGGGTCAAATCGGATCCGCCGGTAATGTTGACCAGCACGCCTTTGGCTCCGGAAATGCTGACGTCCTCAAGCAGTGGACTGGAGATTGCCTGTTGAGCGGCTTCCAATGCCCTATTTTCGCCCTGTGCCACGCCGACTCCCATTAAGGCGTCGCCCATCTCGGACATGACGGTGCGGACATCGGCGAAGTCCAGGTTGATCATGCCGGGGACAGTGATCAGGTCAGAAATCCCTCTGGTCGCCTGAAGGAGGATGTCGTCCGCCATCAAGAAGGCGTCGATCAACGTGGTTTGACGCTCAACGATTGCCAGCAGCCGTTGATTTGGGATCACAATCAAGGTATCGACTTTTTCTTTGAGTTCCTGGATACCCTCATCGGCTCGACCGGAACGCTTCTTGCCTTCAAACTGGAACGGTTTGGTGACTATCCCGACCGTTAAGGATCCCAGATTTCGGGCGACTTCGGCGACAACGGGAGCGGCACCGGTTCCGGTTCCTCCACCCATACCGGCGGTTACAAATACCATGTCAGTATCGCGCAGAGCCTCAGTGACTTCTTCAATGTCCTCTTCGATGGCTCTGCGTCCGATATCGGGATTGGCGCCCGCTCCCAACCCCTTCGTCAGATTCTTACCAATTTGCAGCCGGCAATGCGCCTTGTTGCAGTCCAGGGCTTGCAGATCCGTGTTGATAGCGATGAATTCGACGCCGACCAGTCCGGCATGGATCATCCCATTCACCGCGTTTCCTCCGGCTCCGCCCACCCCAACGACCTTGATGCGGGCATTGGTAGTGTATTCTTCTGCGAACCGGATGGAAAGGTTTGACTTCATAGCAACCTCCGTTTAGTCCTCATGCTGTGACCTGATTATGTTCGGGCAATTATCGACTGGTTCGGGGGTCTATTTCTCGCATATTTCCTCAGACAGATGTCGGGTTTCTGCGCTGCGGTTCGGAACCCGACCTGCGCGATCGACCCCTCTTGTGTTCCCCCCTACTCCGTAGGGGGGAAGAAGTCAGAATCAGAAGAAGTCCTCGAACCATTGAATCATTCGGCGGAAGATCTTCTGAAAGACTTTGGAATCGTCCCCTCGGAACACATCGATCTGGTCGCCATGCACCATGCCGTATAGGACCAGTCCGACCGCAGTGGAATGGATTGGGGAATCGGCGGTTTTCATCAAGCCTCCCAAGCCGGCGGGGCGTCCGATTTTGACCGGCAGTCCGGTGACTTCCTCGGCGAGTTCGTCCACGCCGTCCAGGAGAGCGCCGCCGCCGGTCAATACGATGCCCGTGGTCAGGAGATCGTAGCAACCGCTTTGTCTGATTTCGTGGAGTGCGAGCTCGAAGATTTCCTGTACCCGCGGTTGGATGATGGATGCCAGGACGCTGCGAGAGACTTCCCGAGGAGCCCTGCCCCCGACACCAGGGATCGAAATGACCTGGTCGTCGCGAGCCCGAGATTCGAGAGCGCAGCCGTGCTCCAATTTGATGATTTCCGCTTGCTCGAGTGGGGTTTTGAGACCCATAGCAATGTCGCGAGTGACATATTCACCTCCGAATCCGATCACAGACGTGTGACGGATACTGCCCTTGGAAAATATTGCTATATCAGTAGTTCCGCCGCCGAAGTCGATGAGACCGACCCCGAGTTCTTTCTCATCCTCGGTCAGGACGGCGTACGATGACGCCAGCGGTTCAAGCACCAGGTCCCGAACGGAAATGCCGGTCCGCTTCACGCAACGGTAGATGTTCTGCGCCGATGTGACGGCTCCGGTAATGATGTGGACGTCCGCTTCCAATCGGACGCCTGCAATGCCGATAGGATCTTTGATTCCGTCCTGGTCGTCAACGATGTATTCTTGAGGAAGAACGTGGAGGACTTCACGGTCGATGGGAAGTGCGACCGCTTTGGCGGCTTCGATGACCCTATCTACATCTCGCTCCGTGATTTCGTTAGGTTGAGACCTGCCCCGTTCGCGTGAGACGGCAATCACGCCTTTGGAATTAATGGAGCGGATATGGTCGCCGGCGATACCGGCGTACACCGACGACACTTCGACCCCTGCCATTCGCTCGGCTTCCTCAATCGCTTTCTCTATGGCTTCAGTGGTCTTGTCGATATTGACCACCACCCCTCTTCGAATGCCGGTAGAGGGGCAGAATCCGACTCCAACAATGTTGGCACTGCCATCCGGCGTCAATTCCGCGATGATCACGCTGATCTTGGTGGTTCCGATGTCCAGTCCCACGATCATATTGTTCTCTGCCATGGTTGTCTCCAGAGGGCTTCTGACATCTCGCCCGCTGTCAGACGAGGGCGTCTGACAGCACGCTATGCGTCCCGCGTCAGGTCAACCTTTGATGGGCGACACGATAACCCACTGCGGAAATCGCAGGTCGATTTCCACATCTTGATCCGCAAAGTCCTGCCGATTCCTGAGCATGAATTCTCTGAGCACGTCCCAATTGACGCCGGCGGCGTCCTTTGGCACACGTACTCGAGATTGACCGTCTGACAAATTCATCATGATCTGCTTGTTCTTCAAATAGAAGTCGGAGATCATCTGGTACACATCAGGGGCTTTGTTGCTGATGTCCAGCGCGCAATTGATTAAAGCCATGACACCCTCCGTGGTTACGGGTTGCCCAATGTCAAGCTTTGCGACGTCGATGGTCGAGAGCATCGGCAAGTCCCAGGTAGTTCCGTGCCAGGTGTGACCCAGGTATTTGCCGTTGGCGCCGACCACACCCAGGGGATTCCCTGCGATTAGCAGCAGGGGTTTGACTTCTTCGATTCGGATAACGAGAGTCGAGGGGAAGCGGCGGAACACGTGAGCATGGTCGATCCACGGATTGCTTTCCACCTCAATTCGCATCCGTGTCAGATCCAGAGCCAGCATCGAAGCGCCAATGGGAATCGTGGTGCGGCTCAACACCGTATCCACTGCCAGGCGGGTGACGCCTTCGACACGAACCGATCTCAGCGGGAAACGCACTTTGCTGCCCCACCAGTTCCGGACCTCACGGTATGCCCAGGGTCCCTGGAAGCATCCCAATGCCACCAAAGCCAGGACTACAATCAGAGTCAGTCTGCGTCTCCAGACCGCTTTACGATTCCGCTTTCTCCGGACCAAAGCCGACCTTCTTGATTTCGAGTTCTAATTCGATTCCAAGGGATTCTCGGACGCGTCTTCGCATTTCTGAGATTACCGCCAGGACATCCAGGGCAGTGGCATTTCCGCGGTTGATTATGAAGTTGGCGTGCTTGGTGGAGACTTCCGCGCCACCCACGGAGAAGCCTTTCGCGCCAACCGATTCCAGGATTCTTCCCGCATAATCACCGGGCGGTCGTTTGAACACGCTGCCCGCGGAAGGGAATTCCAGAGGCTGAGATTTTTGACGCGCCGCGGTTACCCGATCCATCTCAGCCTGGATGACGTCCCGATTGCCCTTAGTCAATCGGAATGACAGGGACGTCACGATGCTGCCTTTTAACTCCTTTGCTTGCCGATAGCCAAAAGTGATGTCCGGTTTGTACAATCTCTTCGAGGTTGCGCCTGCTTCCAGGGTCTCTACCCACTCCAGCGTGTCAGACAACGTGCCGCCATAAGCGCCCGCGTTCATCACGATGCCGCCTCCCAGAGCGCCGGGGATGCCACAGATGGAGGCAACGCCGTCGAGTTCGTGTCTCAGGGCTTCCTCCGACAGTTCTTTGATGGTTGCCGCGGCTCCCGCCACCAGAGTGTTCCCTTTGCATTCGAGGTTCCGAAATTCACCGCCGAGCCGGATCACTACTCCTCGAATGCCGTCGTCGCTGACCAGCAAATTGCTGCCTTCGCCAATCAGGAGGTACGGGAGCCCGAGATTCTCAATTTCGACAAAGGAACGCTTGAGCGAACCCAGGTCTTCGGGTTCGAGCCAACAATCTGCCGGACCGCCGATGCCGAAAGTGGTGTGCTTCGACATGGGCTCCCGCATCTTGATGCTACCCCGGAACCCTCCAGCCAGGGTCTGGCATAATGTCCGAATCTTTTCCACCGCCGAGCCGTTCGAATAGTTCTTTGGCAACGTTTCCCACGTCTCCGGCACCGAACGTGATTACCATGTCTCCTTCCCGGCACACCTCACGCAGCTCATCGAAGACAGACTGGCGCGAAGAACAGAACGCGGCGTTCCGATGACCAGCCTCCCTCGCTGCCATTGCCACCAATTCGCCGCTGATTCCCGCGATGGGCTTCTCCCGAGCCGGGTATATATCCATGACACGCAAGACGTCGGCTTCCAGGAAGACCTTTCCGAATTCCCTCTGGAAATCACGGGTTCGCGAGAAGAGATGAGGTTGGAACACCGCCACGATCCTTCGATTCCAGCCCTGGCGGGCAGCTCGAAGAGTAGCCCGAATTTCCGTCGGGTGGTGACCGTAATCATCAACGATCAAGATGCCTTGGGCTTCTCCGATGGTCTCAAACCGCCGGCGCACGCCGGAAAAGTGATTCAATGCCTTCCGAATGGTCGCGAAGTCGATATCCATTTCCAGCCCGACCGCGATGGCAGCCAGAGCGTTCTTGACGTTGTGCTCCCCGGGCATGTGGATAGTGACACTCCCCAATACCTCGCCCTTCAGGACTGCATCAAATGTGGAGTCGTCATGATCGTGTCGGATCCCTCGCGCGGTCAAGCCGTCGCTGTATTGTATCCCGTAAGGCACCACGGGGCGTTTGATCCGCGGCGCAAGGGCACTGACTTCCGGTTCATCGAAGCACAAGATTACCGATCCGAAGAACGGCACCTTGTTGGCGAATTCGACGAAGGTGTCTTTGATGTCCTCCAGGTCGCGATAGCAGTCCAGGTGTTCGGTTTCCAGGGTAGTGATAACAGCCAGGTCTGGAAATAGCTTCAGAAACGAGCGGTCGAATTCGTCGGCTTCCGCGATGAGCACCGGTCCCAGTCCCAATTTTCCGCCGGTCTTCAGGGATCGCAGAAGTCCGCCCACAATGATCGTGGGATCCAATCCAGCAGTTGACAGGATCTCGGCTGCCATGGAGGTGGTGGTCGTCTTGCCATGAGTTCCGGCGACGGCAATTCCGAATTTCAAGCGCATCAACTCGCCCAACATTTCAGCACGGGGGACGGTGGGGATATGCCGTTCCCTGGCGGCTCGCAATTCCACATTATCTGGAGTGACCGCCGAGGAGAAGACTACGACGTGCGCATCGCCAACATTGCCAGGATCATGACCCTGGAAAATCTCGCATTTCAAAGATTTCAAGCGATCAGTGACATCGGTGCTCAGGAGATCGGAGCCGGAGACTTTGAAGCCCATGTTGACCAGGACTTCGGCGATCCCGCTCATGCCGGCGCCGCCGATTCCCACGAAGTGGATGTTGTGGAATTTTCGGAAGATTCTTATCATGTTATCAGTGACTCAAGGTCATCCACAATATGCTTCAAAGCGTCCGGTCTTGCCATGGATTGCATCCCGTGACTCATCGTCGCCAGCTCCTCCGGATCAGACAGGATTTCTTTGATCGCAGCCGCAAGTCGAAGACCGTGGAATTCGTGGTCTGCGATCATCCTGGCGCCGCTGGCTGCGACAAGAGCCTTTGCGTTCCATTCCTGATGACCGGCAGCGGCATGGGGATACGGAACCAGAATCGATGGGATTCCGCGCAGGGTCAATTCGGATAGAGTCAAAGCTCCGGCACGGGACACCGCCAGATCCGCCACCGCATACGCTTCGTTCATCGGGTCGAAGAACTGCTGGATATGCGCCTTTCCCGCCAAGTTCTGAGGAAGATCGATCTGAGAGACGTCCATGCGCTTTCCGGTTTGCCATACCAAATTGACGACGGTGAGTATTTCCGACAATACGTCTCTCACCGCCTGATTGATCGACAGAGCGCCCTGACTGCCACCGGTCACCAGCACCGTTGGCAGCGCAGGATTCAAGCCCCACCGATGCAAGATTTCCGATTTCGCGGGGTCGACGTCTATCGGAGGCACCGGATTTCCATGGGATCGGATCCGGGCATTGCCGCGAAGGTATTTCCGGGCTTCATCGAAGCCGAGAAAAACCAGATTGACGCGGGGCGCAAGCATGCGGGTGGTCCAACCGGGGAAAGCATTTTGTTCCGCGATGGCTCGAGGAATTTTCCTCAGGTATGCGGCGTACAGGACCGGCCCGGACACATATCCGCCGGTACCGACGACCAATTGCGGATCATATTGCCTCATTAAAGCAAGACACCGGCGCACGGAATTCAACACTTTGAACGGAAATGACAAATTCTTGACGACTTGCCGGCGATACAGCGGCTCGATGTCGATCAATTCCAGCGTGTATCCTCTGCGAGGAACCAGGCTTGATTCCATCCCGCGCTTGGTGCCGACGAAGAGGATCTCAGCTTCGGAATGACGACGGATGATTTCTTCCGCGATCGCCAGAGCCGGGAACACGTGCCCGCCGGTACCGCCCCCTGCGAAGATTGCACGGAGGCTACTCATCGCGATCTTCCTGGTATGGGGCGTGGCGGGAGATATTCAACAATACCCCGGCGCAGGCTAAGAACATCACCAGCGAGGTTCCTCCATAACTCAGAAATGGCAAGGGCAAGCCAGTAGTAGGCGCCGCACCCGTCGCCACCGCGATATTAATCAAGGAGTTATAGGATATCGATATGACCAAACCGGCTGCCAGCAGGCGTCCGAAATCGTCAGGCGCGAACTTGGCAACCTGCATGCCGCGCCAGAAGATCAAGACGAAGAGAGTCACTGCCAGCATGGTGCCAATCAAGCCCCATTCCTCACCCAGAATCGAAAATATGAAGTCTTTGTACGGCTCGGGAAGGAAGTGGAATTTCTGCATGCCGTTCCCGGGTCCGACGCCGAACAGCCCGCCCCTTCCAAGCCCAATTAATGATTGCCACAACTGGTACCCATCGCCCTGGATATCGGACAAGGGATTCACAAAGGTAATCAAACGGGCGCGGCGGTAGGGCGCGCTGACCATGTAGATCAACAGCGGAGGAATGATCGCGCCGGCGGTCACCAGCAAATACCGCATTCGCACCCCACCCAGGAACAGCATGGTACCGCCCAGCAGGACAATCAAGGCTGCCATGGAGAGATTGGGTTCCAGTGCCACCAATGCTGCAATCGCGGCGATGATGATCCCAAAGGGAATCGTTCCCGATAATCCTGCCAGATGGTCGCGTTTTCGGACCAGGGCATCGGCGAGGAACAGCACCAGCGCGACTCTTCCCAGTTCCGATGGCTGGAACGACACACCAAGCACATTTATCCATCGTCCCACTGATTTTCCCCAGTGGGCGATCAGCACCCCCGCCAAGAGCAGGAATGCCAACGCCAACAAGGGTCGGGAAAGCCAGCGAAGATAGTGGTAATCGACTCGCCACAGAACGATCATTGCGACCATCCCTGCGACTATCCTTGCAACATGACTCAGCCACAGAGAGGATGGCGATCCGGTGCTGTCCAGGGATATTCCCGCCGAGGCGCTCAGCATCACGACTCCGCCTATCGCCGTCAACACCATCACCGACAACGCCAGAGTTCGATCGGTGTGACCCTGAGGCTGGTGATTGTCGGGGATCAGCGGGCTGTCAGATTGTGTATCCATTCTTTGTAGCAATGACCGCGTTCTTCATAGTCGCGAAATTGATCGAAGCTGGAACCCATAGGCGACAGTAGAACGGTATCGCCAGCCTTTGCCAAGCCGGCTGCCAAAATGACCGCATCTCGCAAATCGTCGGCGAGGTGGATCTCTACGGCAGAACGCCAGGATTTCTTGAGCATGGGACCTGCTTCGCCGAATACAATTGCCAGTCGAACATGCGCCTTGAGACACGGAATCACGCGAGAATAGTCTTCTTTTTTGGCTCGACCGCCGGATATCAGGATAACAGGAGTGGTCATCGCCTGCAACGCGATGATTCCCGCCTGGACGTTGGTCGCTTTGGAATCATTTATCCAGTGGATTCCGTCGAAGGTGCCCACGGATTCCAGGCGGTGTTCCACTCCCTGGAAAGTCCGGACGGCATCTCGGATCCAGGACGAGTCAATTCCGATTGAGCGGCAACAGGCAACTGCCGCCAATACATTTTCGATATTATGCAATCCGGGGATTCGGATGTCACCGACTTCCAGAATCGGGACCCAATTGCCGGACTCCTTCATCACTACCCGGCGATCTTTCACCGTGATATTCGCCGCGTCGGAATCGACGGAAAAGCCAATCTTCTTCGATGCCGCGTCGCCGACAGCCTTCGCCACCACCGGATCACCTGTATTGAATATCAAGGTACCGTCCCGATTCTGATTCAAGAAGATCTTCCGTTTCAATGCGACATAATTGTCGAAGGTTCCATGCCGATCCAGGTGATCCGGGGTGACGTTCAATATCGCAGCTATCTTTGGATGGAAGGTCGGGGCAGCTTCCAATTGGAACGAGCTGACTTCGACCACCGCCCAGGATTCTTTGTCCAGCTTGTCAACCACAGCCGACAAGGGATTCCCGATGTTCCCCGCCATGGCATTGGGAACGCCGGATTGGGTCAGTATGTGCGCTATCAACGCCACGGTAGTCGTTTTGCCATTAGTACCGGTGATGGCAATCATAGGACATGGCACGAGCCGGGCTGCCAGCTCCAACTCGGAAATCACTTCGGGTCCGGAACTCATCAAGATCTGGATTGGAGGGTCATTGGTGTTAACTCCCGGGGACAGAATGACAAGGTCGGATTCGAAGATGCGGTTTGTCGTGTGGCGACCGGATTCGAACTCGATCTCCAGAGTCTTGAGTTCTTCGATGGCGCTGGTAAGGTGTTTTGGGCGGGCACGATCGCTGACGAACGGAATTCCGCCGCGGCTTTTGACCAATTTGGCGGCGGCAAGACCGCTGCGAGCCATGCCCAGAATTGCCACGGATTTGCCTCTCAAGTCCACAGGTCACCGGACTTTGAACATGCCGAGTACAATCAGAACCAGCAGGATTTCCAGAATCCAGAACCTGACCACCACTTTGGGTTCTGCCCATCCCAGCAATTCGTAATGATGATGGATGGGAGCCATACGGAACACGCGGCGTCCTTCGCCGTATTTTCGCTTGGTGTATTTGAAATAGTAGCGCTGGATAATTACTGACAGAGCTTCCATGACAAAGACGCCACCGATCACGATGAGGAAGAGCTCTTTCTTAATCAGAATCGCCATCATCCCGAGAGCTCCACCTAACGAAAGCGATCCGGTGTCCCCCATGAAGACCTCGGCAGGATAGGCATTAAACCACAGGAAACCCAAAGACGCTCCCAACATGGCAGCGCAGAAGATGGTCAACTCGCCGGCTCCGTCCAGGTATATAATATTCAAGTAACTGCTGAAGTTGAGATGACCGGTTACGTAGCACATGCCAGCCATGGCGGCAGAGGCAATGCCCACCACCCCGATCGCCAGACCATCGAGACCGTCGGTCAGATTGACGCCATTGGAAGTCCCGGATATTACTATGATAATCACCGGAATATATAAGATGCCGAAAGGGAAGAATACGTTCTTGAAGAAGGGCATCGTCGTTTCGGTCAAGTGACCCGCGAAATTCGAGGACAGTTTTTCCGGAAATGTCAAGAGGATAATGCCGACGATGATCCCCAGAGAAATCTGCCCTGCCCACTTGTATTTCGCCACCAAGCCTTTCTTTTTCCGTTTAACGGCTTTCAAATAGTCGTCCATGAAGCCGATCAAGCCCATCCAGACGAAGGCGCCCAGAGCCAGGTGCACGTAGGCGTTGTCCAGACGAGCGAACAGCAAGGTCGGGATGATCACCGCACCCAGAACGATCAAGCCGCCCATGGTGGGGGTGCCAAATTTCGCTTTGTGGGTGGCGGGTCCGTCGTCTCGGATTTCCTCGCCGATTTGCTTTCGGCGCAATAGTTTGACGATGTGCGGACCGATCAGGAAGCTGATTAGCAATGCGGCAACAGCGGCTCCGGCAGCCCGAAAGGTGATATACCGGAAGAGGTTCAAGCCGGAGATAACGTCGCGCAGGGGGTAGAAGATATGATAGAACACGTTTCGACGCCTGATTCTGATTTGATCAGCTACCACCTGCGGAGAGGTGGCAGCAGCTTCGATCAGAGACGCTGACTCCTGTAGTATTGCTCGATTTCGGGGAATAGTTTGACCAGGACTTGCTCCAGGGTGACGCCCCGAGACGCTTTGAAAAGTACCGCGTCGCCAGGTTTGAAAAGTCTGGTCAGTCGTTTGATTAACGTTTTGAGATCAGGATAGGACTCGATGGTTTTCCCGGGATCGGTGGTTACGTTGTCTGCAATCCAGGCGGCTCTTTTCCCAATCGCGAATAGCATGTGGAACGGACGATCGCTCAGGTACGATCCGATTTGTCGGTGGAGCATCTCCTCGTCGGAGCCGAGTTCCAACATATCCCCCACGACGAGGATGTGCCTCTGAGCCGGTCGGGAGAGCAGCAAGTCGATGGCGGCTTTCAGCGATTCGGGATTCGAATTGTAGGTATCGTCCCACACTTCCACGCCCTCGATATGGAAGGACTTCAATCGTCCCCATGCGGGCTCAAGTTCCGCCAGACCGGACACCACGTCCTTGACTGGAACATTGAAGGTGCGGGCAATGGCAGCGGCAGCTACCGCAGACGGAATCCACAGGTCGCCTACCACGTTGAGAGTAACTTGCTGGTTTTCAATTTCGACGATGGGATTCCCGCTGTTCGTATGACCAACCATATCGACCCGGAAATACTTGTCAAGTTCAACACCCTTTGGCGGGGCGCCTATTCCGAATCCTATGACTTTTGCACCGACGGTGAGTCCCATCACGACAGAATCGTGTACCGGGGCGAGGATCTTGCCTTTCTGCTTGAGATAATCGTACAGCTCTCCTTTAGCGCGGATGACGCCTTCGATGCTGCCGAATCCTTCCAGGTGTACCGGCGCTATCCGCGTGATGAGTCCATGAGTAGGTGCGGCGATCTTGCATAGCCGTGATATTTCGTTCTGGTGATTCGCGCCCATTTCAACAACAGCAATCTGGTGATACATGGCTAAGTCCAGCATCGCCAGAGGCAATCCGATCAGATTATTCTTATTGCCCGGGGTCTTGAAGACTCGGTACTTCTTCGCCAGGAGCTCTGCCGCCCATTCTTTGGTGGTGGTTTTCCCAATGGAGCCCGTAATCGCGACTACGGGAATATCCGCGCGTCTCCGCCACCATGAGGCAAGCTTTACAACGGCTTTCTCGGTATCGGCAACTCGGAGGAAAATCGTCTCGGGACTGCCCATGGTTTGGCTGCCGCGCCAGCCTGCGGAAACCACAGCTCCGACTGCACCAGATTTCAAGGCGGCATCGACAAAATCATGCCCGTCAAAGTTGGGACCTTTCAACGCCCAGAAGATCTCCCCTGGGCGGATTGTTCTGGTATCGATGCTGACTCTTGGGAACAGCTTGAATCCAGGACCGGTCAAATCGGCTCTGAGGATCTTGGCAACCTCGATGACGGTCAGATTCATAGATTGTCCCGGCTTCACAGGCATTCTGCTACGACCTGACGGTCATCAAACGGCTCTTTCCGATCCCGGATCTGCTGATAGGACTCGTGCCCCTTTCCGGCGATGACGACAACATCTCCGGGGCGGGCTTCCGCCAGGGCTTTGCAGATGGCTTTCCGCCGATCCACCTCGACGATGAAGGGACGGTCGCCGCTCAGTTCCGCGGTGATATCTTCGATAATCGATTCCGGCTCTTCGCTCCTGGGATTGTCGCTGGTAATGACGATCACGTCGGAGAGATTCTGGGCGATTTTCCCCATGACGGGGCGCTTCTTCCGGTCGCGGTCGCCGCCGCAACCGAAGACAGTAATCAGGCGTTCGCCGGGCATCGATCTGGCGGTACGAAGGCAATTGTCCAGTGCATCAGGAGTGTGGGCATAGTCCACAATGACTGTGTAGGGGACGTCCAGCGGCACTCGTTCGAATCTGCCGGGGACCGATTGAAGCGTCGATAAGCCTTGCCGGATATCCTCAAGCGGGACATCGAGTGCCAGAGCAGCTCCCACTGCCGCCAGCAGATTCGAAGCGTTGAACGAACCGACCAAGGGCGTCTCGAAGCGCATACCACCCTCTGGGGTGCGCACCGTCACCCTGGTACCGTCCCAATCCGTCTCGACCTCATGACCGTAGAGGTCGGCTTTGGGATTCTTCAACGAATAGGTCCGGACTCTTGCTTCCGTCTGGCGTTTGTAGTTATCGCTCACCGGATCATCGTCGTTCAAAACTGCGGTGGCGGTGTTGCTGAGACTCTTGAATAACAGCGACTTGGCATCGCGATATTCGGCAATGGTGTGGTGGAAATCCAGATGCTCGTGGCTCAAATTGGTGAAGATGGCTGCGGAAAAGTCCAATCCGTACACTCGATCCAACGCCAGAGCGTGAGAACTAACTTCCATGGCAACGACCTGCACGCGCTCCCGGCGCATCCGATCAAAGAGCTTCTGCAGATCCAGCGACTCGGGGGTGGTGTGGATCGCCGGCAGGGGCTCATTTCCAATCCGGTTTTCGATGGTGCCAATCATGCCGGCTGGCGGCATGGCATTCTGGAAAATCGACCACAGCATATATGCGGTGGTCGATTTTCCGTTAGTACCGGTCACTCCGATGAGCCGCAGGTCGCGTTCAGGATGATCAAAGAAACTGGAACTGATCACCGCCAGCGCTTTCCGCGACGAAGTAACCTGCACGTGAGTCGCTTGAATGGCTGGATCCCACGATTCTTGGTGCACGACTGCAATAGCTCCGCGGGCAATTGCTTCGCGGATGTAACGGTGCCCGTCAGTGGCATATCCTCTGACTGCGACAAATAGGTCGCCTGCTTGGAGCAGACGGGAATCGTATCGGACGGCTGCGATTTGCACGCGCCCGTCACCGTGCAATTCGGCGTCCGGCAGGTCTGCGATTAGACCGCACAGTCGTTTGGCGGCAGGGCTCATCACGTCGTCTCGCCAATCAATTGGCAACGAGTGCCCGGTTCGATTGCGGCTCCAGGTTTGGGCTCCTGGCTCTTGACCAGTCCCATCCCGGTGACGGACACATCGAGTCCGCGTTTCGTCAAGACCTTCACGGCACTGCGAATGGGTGTCCCGACCAACTCGGGCATGACGTTGGGGGCATCGTTGATCGCCATTGTACTGCGTCGATGGCGGTTTTCGTCTTTGCCTTTCTTTGCGGTCGAATCAGGTTCGACGTCCGAAGTGTCGTGGCACACAAAGACGGTGCCGGTGGATGATTCGGCAGCCATCCAGCGCTGCATGATATTCTTGAATGCCGGCGCGGCGACCTGGCTGCCGTAGTGCAGCCCTTTGGGGTCATCAAGAATGACCAATGCCAGGTATTTGGGATCCTCGGCAGGTGCGAAACCTACGAACGAAGAAACGAATTTGTTCTGATAGTACACGTTATGGGCAAAATCGACCTTCTGTGCGGTGCCGGTCTTGCCAGCCACCGTAATTCCCTTCATGGCGGCAGATTTTCCGGTTCCGGACCTGACCGCTTCAACCATGAATTCCTTCAGCGTCTGGCAAGCATCACGGGAAATTGCGCGTCGAATTTCGATAGGCTGTATCTCGACTCCGGAGGCGGATTGGAGGATTTGGGGTCTAAGCAGATATCCGCCATTGGCGATGGCGCCGTAAGCCATGGCAAGTTGAAGCGGCGTAATCAGGACGCCTTGCCCGATGCAGAAGTTGCTAAGCGTGCTGCCACTCCAGCGGGACGGCAGGTGCACGACTCCACGCGCCTCGCCTTCCAGTGTGATTCCGGAAGGCTGACCGAATCCGAAGTCTCTGGCGGTCTTATACAAGAGATTGGGACCCAGCACGTATCCAATCTTCGCCATACCGATGTTGGAGGATTTGGCAAAGATTTCACGGAAGGGTAAGGAACCATAAGGGTGGGCATCACGGAATATTCGTTTGCCGAACACGACTTGACCATTCTCACAAAAGAAGACGCGTTCCGGCGACATGCCGGATTCCAAGGCGGCGGCAGTCACGATGAGTTTGTAGGTCGAGCCAGGCTCATACATGTCCGTGATGGGACGACAGCGCTGGTATTCGGTACGAGTATCTTCGGGGAAATTGGGATCGAAAGGCGGATAGGTTGCCATGGCGATAATCCGACCGGTGCGGGGGTCGGTCACGATCGCCGTGCCGCACTCAGCTTTGTAGGTTTCCACGGCGATCGCCAGTTCTTCTTCGACGATAGTTTGCGCCACCACGTCGATCGTCAACCAGATGTCATTCCCGCGTGACGTGACCTGTCGATCATCGACTGCCACTCTGACCGCTCGGCGGGCATCGGTCCAGCATTCCACTTTCCGGGGTTCGTCCCGGAGCGTTGCGTCACAGTAATGCTCCACGCCATTGATGCCTACCCGATCGCAATCGGTGGCGCCGATCACTTGACCCGCCAGAGCGCCGTATGGGTATATTCTCTTGGGCTCTCGAGCGACCCGGACGCCGGGCAGTTCCATCCCCTTGATCCTGAGCGCCCGAGGCTCATCCACTCCCCGATCCACCCAGACGAAGGGTGATGACGGCTTCAGCCGCTTCTGCAGATATGAGGTACGAAATCCTAAGATATTCGCCAGCGACGTCAGAGAGCTCTTGTCTTTCAACAATCTGGAAGGGACGGCGCCGACGGCGTAATAGTGAGGAAGGTCGATGGCGAGGATGTGGCCATTGCAGTCCAGGATGGTGCCGCGAATTCCAGCGACATCCAGCTCCTCGAGATATTGATCTTCAGCCTTCTTCTCGAAGACCGAGTGCTTTATGCCCTGGATCCAGACAAGCTTGACTACCAGACCGATCCATGCGACCATCACCACGACGACCAGCGATTTCCATCGCCAGGCAACTAAGCCTGCTTGGGCAGAGAACGCAGCCCGTTGTCGTCTATGTTGATAATCCTGGATCACAAGTTGCTGCCAATTATCACTATGTTCCGATTCGCCCCTCTCGGGCAATATGGAATGTCTATTTTACGGATGCCAAAGACGAATTCTGTTCGCTGGTAAGGCTCGGTTCTGCACCGCCGGTTTCCAGCCCCGGAACTTGCAGAATTCGGGGCGGTCGATTGGCATAGAGCATGTGCAGATTTTCGCGAGCCAAACGGTCGATACGCGAGAAGGTGCGCAGAGTGGTCATTCGGTTTTCGAGGTGTTTTTGCTGACCTTGCAACTCATCAAACTCGGCGATCAGCCGGGCTTTTTTTATTCGCAGGGTATCCACGTATACGCCCTTCCAGGTCCATCCTAAGATCAGGAAGATGCCGACACCGATCGCCATCACCCAGCCCCACCATCGTGACCGGCGACGGAGGCGGACCGGACGCAACGGTCGGTGGTAGTTCTTCGACAGGCGGGTTAGTCCTGCATTTCTGCGTTTCATGGTCTTATCTTTTCTGCGGCACGAAGTCGAGCGGACCGAGCTCGGGGATTCAGAATGCACTCCTGGTCGGAAGGACGGACGACATGTCGGGTCAGGATCTTCAGTTCGGGCGACTGCCGAACCACAGTATCCGGAATTCCCGGCGGTGGAACCAGCGGAGTAGAATGGTCCCGGAACACTGTCTTGACGACACGATCTTCCAGGCTATGATAGCTCACAGCCACCAACCTTCCGCCTGGAGCCAACATCTTCAACAAGATGTCGAGTCCTTCTGCCAAGTTTACCAATTCCCCGTTAAGTGCGATTCGCACGGCTTGAAACACGCGGGACAAGGATTTAGTTCTGTAATTGGGCGGAGTGGCTGATCTGACAACCTCCACCAAATCCTGGGTGGTAGAGATGGGACGTCGATTTCGGAACCGAATCAGACTCCGGGCGATTCCCGAAGCGCGTCTTTCCTCACCATAAGTGCGCAACAAGTCCGCAATTCTCGCTTCCGACAACTCGTTGAGGAATTCGGCGGCGGTAATGCCTCCGGAGGGATTCATTCTCATGTCGAGGGGACCCGACAATCGGTGGCTGAAACCCCGGTGCGGGGTATCCAGTTGGTAACTGGATACCCCGAGGTCAAGGAGGACACCGGCAAAGGATTTGGAAACAAGGGGGGCTAAGAGATGGTCGGCTTCGGCAAACGAACCGTGGACAATCACGACATTAGAACGGTCGCGAAAACGTTTCTTGCAATGCTCTACCGCCTCCGGGTCACGGTCAATGCCGATCAAGATACCGGAATCATCGAGTCTATCAAGGATCGCCGCCGCATGTCCTCCGCCTCCCACCGTTCCGTCGCAGTATGTGCCCGAGGGGTCGGTCACCAACCACTGAAGCACCTCGCTCCGAAGAACCGGTTGGTGGAACGAGGACTCCATCAGCCCGACCAGTTGATTTCCAGCATGGGGAAGTCCGGTAATCGGCTCATCAGACTGCGATATTCCGGAATCACATCCGACACGGCAAAGTCAGACATCACATCGTAATCAGACGCATTCATCACAGAAAGTAAGATGTCGCAACCTCGGTTGCGGAGTTTCGCCACTCTGGAGATCAAGACGGTTAGACAATCGGGATCGAGGTTGGTGATGCCAATAGTGTTCAGCACGATGCGACCCCGGAGGTATTCTAAAGAATGGTCCAGGAAGAATTCGAGCTGGGCGACTCCTTCCCGATCGAGGGTGCCATCACAATATATGATGGAAATGCCGCGGCGGCGTCGATGGAGAATTTGCATGGTGTGAGAATCAGTCCGAATCAGAGGTTAGCAACCAGCCGAGTTGACCGTCCTGGCGGATCACCCGGATCCATTAGAAGAGGCAGTGCCCGGAACCTGAGCCTGGGTTGCGGGTTGAGGAGCCAGCATCACCTCTTCCATCAGTTTCTCATAAGAGACAAGCTGACTCTCCAGGTATCCGCTGTAGGTCTCCGGATTCCAAATTTCGATGCGCCGGGAGACTCCCAATACGACGGCTTTTTCGGTGATCCCGGCGTGCTTCATCAGTTCCGGCGGAACCGAAATCCGTCCCTGGTCGTCGCACCGAGCCCGGACTGCCTCTCCATAGATGAAGCGCTGGAACAGCCGATCGTTGGTCTTTGAGAACGATAGGTTCTGCAGCCGCCGGTCGATGACCTCCCACTCTTCTTCCGGAAAACCAAAGATGCACTTATCCAATCCTGGGACTAATACAAAGGACACAGTGCCTGGCAATTCCCGTCGAATCTCGGCGGGAATGTTCAACCGTCCTTTGCTGTCCACAGTCTTGGGGAATCTGCCGATCAAGGAAGGCATGTCAGGGTCAAATCTCCATTATCAACCATTTCCTGGGAATTTCAGGGATTGTGTGGGATAATTATACTACAATCTTAGGCAAATGTCAAGCGAAAAATTGGAAATTCATGGTGGTTCAGGCGAGTATATCACGGACAAATTTAGAGAGAAATTATTTGACTCTGTTCCAATTTTTCTTTATCTTTACAATTCGCTTTGTGATAGCCTGGAATCCAATCTCGCGACCACTTGCTCTCTATTGGTCGGGAAGCTTGCAGTCTGTTCCCAACGCATTCCAGCGGTTCCATCCGCGCGACGACTACACAGGGCTGCGACCGACCGGTCTGGTTTGGCTCGCCGCATATCCCATTATCGGATCGGGATTTGGAATAGGGATTTTTGAAGGATAAGGAATCATTCCATCGGGAAGGAAGGCTCATGATCGATGAGAATACTGCGAAAAGAATTTCGCAGAAAGTCATCGGGTTGTCGCCGGCTGACGAGACGGAGGTCATAATCAGCGGCGGTCCCAGCTCGTTGACCAGGTTTTCCGGTAACGCCATCACGCAGAATGTATCCAGCGACACCATCAGTTTGGTAGTGAGGGTTGTGAAGGATCAGAGGCTGGGGAAGGCGACCACGAACAGAATGGACGACGAGTCATTGCGGAAGGCGGTTGACAGCGCGGTGGCGATGACTCGATTCCAGAAGCCTATGTCGGATTACATGCCGATGCCGGATCCGCAGGAGTATCTGCCGTTGCACGGATTCGTGCCGGAAACAGCGGCTTTGGGACCTGAGGAACGGGCGAGAACCATCGGAAAAGTTGCGACGGCAGCCAGAGAGGCGGAATTGGAAGCGGCGGGAGTGTTTTCCAACGGCGCGTCGATGTTGTCCATCGCCAATTCCAACGGGCTATTCGCTGCCCATCAGAGTTCCTCCTGCGAATTCAGCGTCACGATGGCGTCCAAGGACTCCTCGGGATGGGCGGAAGCATCATCCAAGGACATCAGCGCCCTGGATTGCCAGTCATTGGGGCATCGAGCGCTGGTCAAGGCAATGGAAAGCCGAAAGCCTCAGAAGATTGAGCCGGGGGAATACACTGTGGTGCTGGAACACGCGGCTTGCAGTGATTTTTTGATGTTCTTGTCGTGGGAAGCATTCGGGGGATTGGCATTTCTGGAAGGTCGGAGCTGCCTGTCAGGGAAGTTGGGCGAGAAGATTTTCGGAGACAACATCACGATTCGGGACGACGCCTATGATCCGTTGTCGCAAGGGCTGCCTTTCGATTTCGAGGGAATGCCCAGGCAAGCGGTGATTCTGGTGGAGAACGGGGTGGCAAAGGCGGTGGTTCATGACCGAGCGACGGCGGAAAAAGCCGGAGTACAGAGTACTGGTCACTCATTGCCCAGGCCGAATACGGTCGGACCGATTCCGTTGCATCTGGAGATGGAAAGCGGCAATTCCTCGTTAGAGGAGATGATCTCGACCACGGATCGCGGAATCCTGGTGACGCATTTCCATTATACTAATGTGATCGATCCGATGAAG
>Ga0214473_10000438_pt1 | contig 58704 bp, 44 predicted proteins | sample RVTome_7_FD_203509 | JGI IMG/M metagenome (GOLD analysis project Ga0214473, IMG submission 203509) | Soil microbial communities from uranium-contaminated site in the Upper Colorado River Basin, Wyoming, United States - RVT98D197 | ecosystem: Environmental > Terrestrial > Soil > Contaminated >... | reverse complement strand
CAAGGAAATCACTCTCCATGCATGTGTCGGTAGGCTCATCTGATGGAACAGAAGGTTAACTCGAATTGTAGAATGTTGTCATAGTACATTGGTTAACAGTTATATAGAGCGACTTCGTGTCGCACCGGTTATTACGATAACGGTTTCCCTGTGGATTGAAATGGGGGTAGTTATGATCTCTGTGTGGAAAAGTTAGTAGTCTTGACCATAGCTGACCGGATAATATATGCCACCAAAAACCGCAGTTAAATAGCTGTTATATAGTTATATATGATAAATATAATCTGACCGGCCAAATATGGTCAATATGTCCGGTTTTTGCAGATAATACAATACCAGCGAAAAATTTTTCAGAATGACATGGATTCGGAGATCCTTCTGAATCTTTCATAAATCTTTTCACCTTTCGCAATTCTTTCAGCATTACTATTTAGTTGTCTTTTAAGATTTTCCTGATCTGGCTCCGGACCTACATATTTAAAATTACCTGCACCGAATTGACTTACATACCAGGCACGGGCTCGAATCTTTTTATCACTAACTTTAGTAACATCCACTTCATAATTTGATTCTCTGGTAGAATAAAATAAATAGTCTGTCACAGTAAAGGGTTGTAGCCCATCATTGATCCTATGATGTGGAAAGTATAAATGATATGCGGCTGCCCGTGCAGCATCGAGGGTTAAGAAAGCAGACATACGATGGTCGGTTTTATGCCACTGCATCCAGGTAGTACCAGGGTCCATGGAAAACACTGCATCCGGACGGTATTGTCTTATCAGTTTGCAGACTTTATCACAAAGTTCTTTTTCGGGAACATATTCTAACATCCCATCATCATATCCGAGGCAGATGAAGGTATCCGTTTCCGGTGTTATTCCCATTTCTTCCATTGCTTTTTCAGACTCAATTTTCCTTATCTGGGCAAGTCTCTCACTGGTCATCTCAAGATCTCTTGAACCTTTGTTACCGGTTGTGTACCATACCATAATAATTTTGTTGCCATTTGCTTTAAGTAACGACAATGTTCCCATAGATCCACTTTCATCATCCTGATGGGGACCAACCCACATAATTGTTTTATTTGTCCATTCAGTTATGTCATCCAGAGCTTTTTGGACTCTTGCAGTTGTCTGCCCTGATATATTTAGCGGGAGGTTTGTTATCAGCAGACTAATCAGAATAAATGTCATTTGTCTAGTTTTCATATCATATTCATTTTAAAAATTATATTTTACATACCAACATTTAATTGTTAAATATTTAAATCAAAATTAATCTTATATATGAGAAAATACTACCCCTATGTGAACGTACATCTTCCAAACACTCTCTGGCAGGATTTCATGATTTACTCCTTTCTTAGTTTTTATGCTGTTTCGAAGAGCCTGTCAATTTTTCTTGGACGTATTTGTTAAAATGGATGTAAACAGATTAAATTACAAGCATCTGTTATATGCCATTTGAAATAGAACTTATTTATTGGCTCATTAACAGACTTCCTATTTGAATTGAGACTTCTATCTGTGCACCACTAACCGAATTAAGTCCTGTTTATTAGCATGCGTATTTTTATTAATCGAAAATGTAATCAAGAAATTCCAGTCAGATTAAAATCATTTCAGTAGGATCAACTAATCAAATAATTTCTGCTTATTCAATCGTCGGATCACTGACTCTTCCCATGAATAGTATTGTTCCTGTTGAGGTCTCGTGAATGATATAGAGAAAGGGACGATCAATATCCACCTTCCAAACCATTGGCTCTGTACCTGGTCCTGCAGAAGTAAAACTTATCTCCACAATTGTAGCTGCCGCCGCTTCTGTGCCTTCCTCATTAGTCTCGATGAATGATTGATGTATTACCCTATTGATTTGAAGCTCCTGGTCACTGATGTTGTTGAAGTCAGCCCAGTCGGAAAACGCAATCCCCATCCCCAGGTCTATCAGATCATTGTTTAAGAGTCTCTTATATTCATATTTGAATCTCGGCATACTAAGTTCTACTTTATGAGTATTATTGGCCAGCAACTCCATCCACTCATTCCATTGTGATGGTGAAAGAGCTTCAGCAACATCAGAGGTTGTAATATCAGCATCAGGCAAAATGACCAACATGGAATAATTACCCTGACCATAGGGAATGTCGACAATTGTCAGATTATTGTCTTTTGCTGCTTTCAGGTTCTCTTCCTGATGCATCATGGGAACTGGTTTAGGTGTTGATGGAGTGACATAAAATGGCTCTTCCTTTGTATCAGCTTTGTCAAACTGATTCCTCCACTTTCCGTTAAAATAGACAGCATTGATAAGAAGCATGGCAAGATCAGGATCTAAATAATCCAGCATGTCAGTGATCTTATCATGAGTCTTCTCTGCAATCCAGTCGTTAACAATCTTCACTGCATCAGGATTTGTGACATCTATTCCACGTGATTCCGCTTTATACCACTTCTGTACATCTGCAATAAATTTTTGTTTAACATCAAGTCGTTTTTCCACCCATACCGAATTGGCTATCTCCAGCACTACACGTTCATCCACAGGTACCATCTCTGTCATCAGTTTAAGGTACGTGTCATTTATCTGTTCAAGGGTTTTTCCTTCCAGCCTGAGTGCTTTCTTCATGGCTTCAAAGGTCTCTCTATCTGCACCATTTAGGGTCATAGACAGTGCACTGGAGATGCTGAACGGAGAGATCATTATGTTATCCATTCCTTTTGAATCAGCAAGGATGGGTGCGAATAGATCAAAAGCAAACTTGTTTGCAGAATCTATTACTTCTTTTTGATAGATCTCAGTAGATATATTTACGGGATTTCCTGGATCTATAGGTTGATCATTTGAATCACTTTTTTCACAAGAAGGTACTGTAACCAATGAACTTAAAACGGTTACAAATAATCCGGATTTGAATATATTTCTCATGATAGGGGTAGATAGGTTACAATGCTCTGCACAAAAATTGTACCACCAGAGTATTTAGATTAAAATATTTTTGTTAGAATGGGATTACTCCCTTTATCTGTACATAAAGTTAAGCTAAGAATTTTGACTTAGGGAATATGAAAAGAAAAAAGGTTGAGTAAAACCACCAATCTTTCTTAAATTCACATGGTAAGTACCTCTGTTGCGGATTTTCGCCCGATTGCATCTACAGCAACAACTTTGAACTCATTTCCTGAATTGATTTCATAGCTAAAAGGTTCTTTGGAAGCCTGTGGAAGATGCCTGACAGTTCCAATAATCTTATCATCGCTTAATATTTCATAATGTGTAATGGGTTCATCACCTGCATAACTGGTATCCCATGATAATTTTACTACATTTGACTTGGTGAGTTTGGCATTTCTCGGTGGAGTTAAACCAGTGTCGGCCAACTGAAAATAATTTGTTTCACCATTACGGGCCCGTGCACCTATCTTTTCAAGTTCACGCCTTCCATTTTCACTCAGCGCATCAGGTTTGATCTGGGCTGCATAATAGTTTTGGACAAGCTGACATTTAAGGGGATTATCATTTATTTCACCAGTACCTATTATGAGTGTATGTATGCCTGGTGTAGTAAGAACATATTCAATCAATGGTTTACTTGGAACCGATTCAGTTCCTATGATTCTAACCACATCATCAGGTTTATTTGACCATCCGGGTTCTTTGGTATACATTGCTCCATCGGCAAACACCTTCATGGCTATCACTCCCATGTTCCTGGCTTGTGCCACAGGGATTACATTGTATTGCATATTAAGGTAGCGCCGGTCATTCACATTGATAGCAACCAGCATTCCATCCAGAAGATCCCATTTGTCGCGCTGAATCATGTCCATCATGGCAGGAGCATTGTTATGTCCTGAAAATCCCAGATGCCTTACAAGTTTTTCCTTATTAGGATTCAGGCCGGTAATGTTAGTGCCATCTCTGTAATCACGAAGAGCAATCAGAGCACCAAAATTTCCATTTATATCAAGGGGTGTTTCGAGACCATTATACACCACATCCACCTCTTCGAAATTGGTAATATTATGCATAAGTATCATGTTTACATATGCTCCTTCAGGATAGCTTCCGTCATCGTTTCCAAACATCTGAGACAGAGAGCGTTTCAGATCAGCCACGGCTCCCTCGCCATGATTGCCCTCTGTGCTGTTTCGAACATTGTCAAGTTTTGGATAATCTCCTTTTGCCCAGCGAACCATTGTTTTGGTTGTCAGGAAGATGGAATCCCTGAGTTTTTGGTTGTAATCTTTCTGTCCCGGAACCAGGTTAAGTTTCCGGAAGGCTTTTCCGTAATTTTTCTGACTTGGGCCATATACATTCGATGTATCGTAATAATTAATTCCCAGATCAAAAGCTTTTAATATGATGTCAGAAGGTTCAATATTATCCGGAGTCCATTGCAGTGAACTTTGTCCTCCAAGTCCTATTGTAGTAACATCAAAATTGATTCTTCCAAAACTCCGTTTCATGGGAGATGGAATGGTAGTTCCGGAGCAGGAAATAGTAGGTATTAATGAAACACCAGCAGCAGCCGCTGCTGAAAGTTTCATAAATTCGCGTCGCGAAAGTTTGGATCTTGTTTTAACTGAAGCCATAAAAGGGTAAGTTTAAATAAGATTAAGAACTAATTACAAATCTATGAAAACTAATTTTACATATGAATGAATTTTCATGCCATATAAAGTTATTAATTTCCAGAAATAGACTATGTAATAATAAGAAAGTTTATACTATTAAGAAAAATTAAATTTCTGCCGGGGCAATATTAAGCTCTATCTTTTCTCGTTACTGACTTTCACACTCAGATCCACAGGCAGATATCTGTTGGCCGGCTCATAAGGAATTCATTCGGATTGTAGACCCAGATCATTTATTAGTCTTTGGAAATTCAAAGATTCCTCCCTATCAGTATATAAAATGCAAATACTCATTAGAATATTCGGATTATAAAGATAGTAGTCACGCAAACTGGAAATGTTATTACTGTTTATAAGTCACAATAAAATATTAATTTTATAATTGTAATACAGCAGGATTATTATCAATGAAACCATTGCTGAAAGCAGATTCTCTCTTTAAAAGATATGGAAACATAGTCGCAGTTGACAATATTTCATTTGAGATATACCGCGGGGAAATATTTGGTTTTCTGGGTCCAAATGGGGCAGGCAAGACCACAACTATCAAAATTATGAGCGGTCTTATGGAGCCTGATGGCGGAAAGGTCACGATCGATTGTGAGGATGATGGTAAATCAATCGGTCTTTGTCCTCAGCACATTGTCATCTGGGAAAATTTAACCTGCCTTGAACAAATTGTATTTATGGGACAGATGTATAATATGTCTGTCACCGAAGCCAGGAAAAAAGGAGGGGACCTTCTTGAATCTCTTGGTCTTTACGTTATAAAGGATCGTCTTGCCAAAAAACTATCCGGTGGTATGCAACGCAGGCTTAACATTGTACTCGCTTTAATCCATTCACCACAGATCCTTTTCCTTGATGAGCCTCAGTCAGGACTTGATCCACAGAGCAGGGTACTTGTTCGCGATTATATCCGGTCAATTAAGGAGAAGACCACTATCGTACTTACTACCCACGATATGGAAGAAGCCGAGAAACTCTCAGACAGGATATGCATTATAGACAATGGCAGACTTCTTGTCTCGGGTACAGTATCTGAAGTTAAAAAAACCAGGGTTTATGAAGATGTAATTGAGGTTGACATAAACAGTGATTTTCATAATGCGCTAATTACTTTTCTTAATCCTGGTATTGTAAGAAATATGACAAGATCTTCTAACAGAATAACTTTCAATGTTAAAGATCCGATACCGGTGCTGGCTAATATTCTGGAAGTTGTTAAGGAACAAAACATACGAATTGACAACCTCCGGCTGAGGAAAAACAGTCTGGAGGATATTTTTATTAGTCTGACAGGGAGGAGCTTACGGGAATGAAAGTAGTATCTTGCTTTATAAAAACTTTTAAGGAAAACCTGCGCGATTGGAAAATTCTGATCCTCGCCATTGTTTTTGCTCCGTTTTTCATATACCTGATGTATATGTATATGGGTGATCCCAAAACTTCATTATACAATGTCGTTGTAATTAATAATGACGCCGCGGGTTTCTCTTCAGGAGAATTAATCAGCGAATGGGAAAAGTTAAAAACAGAAGAAGGAAAACCTCTTCTGAAAATCACACTGGTTTCTGATTCTACAGCTGCTAAGAAGATGATTAAGAACAGAGAAGCCGACCTGTTTGTCACTATTCCGCAGGACTTTTCCGAATCGTTACGAATGTTTATAAATGGCAAAAGCAGGTATATATCCCCTATGACAAGTTATGGAGATCAGGCAAATATTAAATATATGACTGCAGCATCATTCATCGATTATTTAACATATAGCTATCTGGGCTTGAAAACGGGAATTGAGCTGCCAATGAATATGAATTATAAATATGCAGGCAGAAATGAAATAACAAGTGAATTTGATTTATACATTCCTGCATTACTGGTTCTTTCAATCATAATGATGCTTTTTACCGCCGGAGCCTCAATTGTAAGGGAGGTTGAAAAGGATACAATAACCAGACTTACTTTATCGAAGCTAACGTCACCCGAATTTATGGCCGCCTTAAGTCTTAATCAAATTATTATTGGCCTTATATGTCTTCTCTTTACACTTCTTGCAGCCTTTTCAGTCGGATATAAAACCTCCGGTTCAATTGCTTTGCTTCTTCTGACGGGAACTGTGACCTGTTTTTCAGTGATAAGCATAAGCATTATTACCGCATGCTTTATAAGGACAATGTTTGGACTGCTGACACTTGGTTGCTTCCCTTTCTTTATCCTCGCTTTTTTCTCTGATTCTTTTATGCCACTGCCAAAGATAAATCTATTCAGCCTGGCTGGTAATCAGGTTTACCTGAATGATATTTTACCAACTGCAACAGCTACCAGAGCCTTCAATAAAATACTTAATTATGACTCTGGTCTTTCCGAAGTTTTATTTGAGCTTATCTGGATAACTACTGTTGCATTTATTTATTTTTTTATTGGAACATGGCTCTTTAAAAGAAAATATAAATATTAACGAACTGTACAAAGGCACAACGGGTTAACGGTGTGTACCTTTTATATCCATCACCTTATCCAGTGCTTTACAGATATTGAAATGAATAAAAAGGTCTTGTAATATTTCTTTTAAGATTATTCAGAAGGAGTGCGAGTGGCACGACTTTTTTCTCAATACTCGCACTCATACTCACACTAACACTTTTTGAGAAAAATTTACCAGATCCCTGTAGATCAATGATTTACACTGGTCTTGAGTTATAGTGATTGACGGATTAGGTGATGGTTATTCATGCCTGATTGATTCTATAGGCCTGAGATCAGCTGCCCGTTTTGCAGGAAGATAACCAAATGTGATTCCCACAAGAACAGAAAATCCAAACGCAATGAAAATCGAATAAAGAGTTAGAGAGGTCTTAATTTCTGTGAGGAGACCAACTCCCAGTGAAAGCGTGATACCCAGAAAAACTCCTATCAGGCCTCCGGAAATACTCATAGCCATTGCTTCTGAAACAAACTGCCCCAGGATGTCTGCTCTCTTACCTCCTATAGCACGTCTGATACCTATCTCCTGTGTTCTCTCAAGTACTGACGCTAACATAATATTCATTATTCCTATTCCCCCTACTATAAGCGAAATGGCCGCTATTGATGCCAGCAGGAGGTTGTAAATGCGGCTTTCCCGTTTCTCCTGTTCCATTAGCTCATATGGAATAACAATGCTGAAATCATCGTTGTTGAAATGACGCCGTATAAGGATGCTTCTTATTATATCTGCGGATTGCAGCAGCCTTTCCGAGCCTTCCAGCCTGATTGTTGCCTGCTTAAGTTCGCTTTCAAGTGCATTTGATTTTGGGATCCTTTTTCTGAATGTAGACAAAGGTATATATACATCATTATTCAGATCGCGGGCTGCCAGCTCCCCGATAGTTTCGGTAAAAAGAGCTTTTGTCCTGAGCACTCCAATAACCTCGAACCATTGATCTCCAAGCTTGATATTCCTACCCAGCGGATCTTCATAACTGAAAAGCTCCCGTGCAATACTTGCTCCGAGCACGCAAACTTTCAGCTGCCTGTCGTAATGGTCATTGTTAACAAACAATCCCTTATCTATCCTGTAGTTTAATATTTCAGTTACTTCAGGTGTTACACCAATAACAGTAGCCTTCGATGTCTTATCCTCATACATAGCATCGAGCTTTGCTTCTGATTGCGGAGCTACTCCTCTGACATCGGGCAGGATTTTGCTTATTGCCCTGGTGTCGTCGAGAGATAATCCTTTGGAAAATTTAATCCTGACCTGTTCAAGTTCGGTATCAGTAAGGTCCTTATCGCGTATAATAATATTATTTACACCAAGATCCTGGTATTTTGCCATAGCCTGCTTTTTCGCACCTTCCCCAATGGATATCATTGTAATAACAGAAGCTGTTCCGAAAATAATACCGAGCATGGTGAGAAATGACCTGAATTTATGGTCGCGCAGACCATATATTGCAACTCTAATACTTTCTTCAATTTGCATGGTCAGATTTTTTTACCTTGTTAATATATTTTCAGGAAGAACAAGATCCTGTCCGGGATCCAGATCGCCTGAGACTATGGTATGCATGTTGTTTGAAGGACCGGTAAGTACCTCTGTTTTTCTTATTTTCCCTCTTTTCCTGATGAAAACATAAAAGTGTTTATTCTCCTCAATGATACAGTTATTGGGGACATAAATCTCATCCTCACCATCGTAGGTTATGTATTCGCAGCTCACTGTCATTCCCGGTTTCAGTCTGAGATCCGATTCAGAGATCAGCACCTCTGTCAGAAATACCTTTTTCTTATCCTGTTCAATACACACAAGACTCACCTTATTTAATTTACCATGAAAAGGAATAGCAGGAAGAGCATCAAGCCTTATTATAACATTCAGCCCGGATTTTATCCTGCTTATGTCATTCTCCTGAATTATTCCATTTACCATCATGGTCCGTATATCAGGTATCCTGGCTACTATATAACCAATATACATTTCATCACCGACTTTTATTGTTTGCCCCGTGCGGTAGCTCTTCTCAACCACAAAAATTCCATCGAGGGGGCTGCATACAATAAGCTGGTTCAATGTTTCCCTGGCTGCTTTCAGTTCATTTTCTTTCTGGCTCACCTTTATCCGTTGGATACGGTAATCGAGGTTGTCCAGTGCCGGTCTCATTTCAAGCTTTTTTTTAATTTTGTTAAGCCTTATTTCGGCCTGACGGAATTCAAGTTCAATCACTTTTCTTATACCTTCAGATTCAAAAGCTGATTTTTCAAGTTCCAGTTTTTTAATATCGAAAGAAGCCTGTTCATTTCTAAGCTGGGCACGAAGATCCTGCATATTGTTAACTATCTGCGTTTTAAGCTTGTTTGCCGAGGCTATTTCATTTTCAAGTGACTCACCTTTTTCGATAATGTATTTTTGAACCGATGATGGATCCACTAATATCACCTGATCGCCTTTCTGAACATTTTTACCATGCTCAGCAAGCCCAATGATCTTCAGATTATAACCATATATGGAATTAATCCTGGGCATTGTCATTGTAGAGGAATGAACAGCCTGCAGTTCGCCTGTTTCAATAACCGACTGTTTGAAAGACCCTTTTAAAACCGTATAATCGCTTTGCCTGTTTTTATTACATGAAGCCGACAGAAGTAATAAAACTATTGCTATTAGAATCAGAAAGTAACTCTTCACAGGTATATTTATATATGCTTTTTTCATTTCCGGAGTCTCTTTTTCTTTATCCTTACCTTGATCCCTGTGAACTATTGTTACCAGTATTCTTTTCCATTACCTCCTCCTTGTTCAGGAAAGGATTTGAGAGAGCGATCAGATCATTTTCATCAAGACCTTCTGCAATAACAGCGTAATCGGCATTAATAGCTCCGGTAAGAATATTGCGACGCTTAAATCCTGATCCGGATTTAACATATACATAATCGATTCCCTGTTCATTGAACAGAGCTTCGAGAGGAATGAACAGAACATCGGGAATCTCACTTACAATGATCTTGCAACTGACGGTAAGTCCGGGAAGGAGTGATTTACTTTGTCCTTCTATACCGATCTGAACAGGGAAGATCTTAATTTTTGTTTTGTAGTCCAGATTCTGAGCCAGATTAGCAATTGCTTCAACTTTTCCTGTAAAAGCTGAATCTGAATAAGCATCAGGCCGTATTTCCACTCTCTGACCGTTCATAACCTTTGATATATCCACTTCATTTATCTTGACTTCAGCCCTCATGTTTGATAGGTCGGGCAGCTCAATCAATTTGGAACCTGAATAAGGCTGATCGCCTACTGCCCATTTCTGCTGGGTACTCCAGTTCGACTCCTTTATAGCAATTCCGTTGGCAGGACTGACAACAAAAAGACTGTTCATTGAAGTGTTTGCATCTTTAAGTGTTGCAGTAAGCTGATTGATTGTCAGAGATTTCTGAAGCAGATCCTCTTTTTGTATCGCCTTCTTGTTCTCTATCTGTTCCATTGCTCTGTTAAGGGCTATACCGGCAGATTCCAGCCTTAGTTTGATCTCTTTTTTTGTAGCCTCAGGTTCATATGTTGATGTTTCAAAGTTTATACTTGAGATTGCCTGTGAGATACGTGCCAGCTCCAGATCGGCTTCAAGATCCTCGATCTCTGATTGCTGTGTCGATTGAAGTTTATCATACTCTGCCTTTGCGATTTCAAGCTGCTGCTCAGCCTGTATGATTGCTCTCTTGATCTCCGAGGGATCGAAAATCATTATCGTATCACCCTTTTCAACTTCAGCCCCGTCTTCAACCATCCGGGCTAATTTAAGTGAACCGTAACGATAAGAGATTGTAGGTGCTGTAACGGAAATTGAATTTACCGCCTGAACAGAACCCTGTTCAGTGAGCTCTTCCAGAAAAGTGCCTCTCCTGACCTCAGTTACCTGAACATCCGTTGAGTTTTTCCTGCTGCAGGATGCCATGATGAGAAGTAATATTAATAATACTCTGTTTGTCATATAAGGATGTTTTTATTCGTGGTTAAGATTATTAGTTGTGTCCTTATTGTTTATTTCAGGGGCTATTAGTCTGGCCGGTGGTTCCGTGAGGGCTAAAATTTCATCACCCTTTAGTCCGCCTTTTATTATTGTGAATGAACTTCCTGATATACCGGTCTCAATATTCACAGGGATGAACTCATTTTCGTGCATTACATATACTATTTTCGAACTATCCTTCTCAAAAATTGCCAGTGTCGGCACGAAAAGAGTATCTTTTTCCTCTTTCAGGATGATTTCGCAAACAGAACTCAGGCCGGGTTTCATTCTTGAATGACAGCTGTCGACATCAATTATTACCTCATAGGTCTTTACTTTTGAAGCTGAATACCTCTGTTCAATACTTCTTGCAAGACTTTTTCTGTTTACCTTACCTGTCGTTACCAGCTTTTCGGCTGCATCGACTGTTATGAAAACTTTCTGACCTCTTTCTATCCTTTTAAAATCAGCTTCCGGTACATCAGCAGAAATCTGCATCCTGCTGAGATCGGGGAATTGCAAAATGGGAACAGTCATCAGAATAAGACTCCCTTCCCTTATCGGCCCGCCAAATTCACCGGTTCCCGCAGAACCGCTTATCATCATTCTGGGAGCTATGGTGCGCAATACAATACCGTCGCGTTGTGCAATGATGGTCATTGCACTGATCTGTTCTGCAAGTGTCTGAGCCTTCATCTTTTCCTGAATGATCATTGTTTTTTTCTGCCTTATGTCTGTTTCACCAATCAATTTGGTGGCTGCCAGTTTCTTCTCAGTCTTCTCTTTTTCAATCCCGGCTTTCTTCATCTCAAGCGATAGCAATCGTTGCTGTACATCTGTTGCATACTTCATCTTCAGTGAATCGAGAGAGGAGATTTCAAGCTGCGCCTCACTTATTGCCAACGTAGCTTCAAGGAGAGCAGTATTAAGCTGGATATCAGCCTCTGCCCCTTTCAGTTTTGCTTCCAGTGTTTCAATGGATGTCAGCATTTCGTTGTACCTCGATTGTGCTTCGGGAGAAGTGAGAACACATAAAGTATCTCCCTTTTTTACATATAATCCGTCCTGAACAATCTGAACGACAGTCATCATGCCCAACTGATTTCTTGGTGCCATTACGGGTGTGTTTACAACAGCCTGAACAGTTCCCGGGGCATTTATTTTTTCAACATAATCTGATTTATTCAGCTGAAAAGTAATTACACTGATCTCTTTCTTCCCGGTGCATGAAAAAAGAGAAATGACGAGAAATAAGGAAATAAAGAAACAAACCTTCATCAGAACAGGTTTTAGAAGATTCTTGTCAAAATTTATACACTATATTTTCACTTTTAAATTGATAGCAAAAAAAATATATCTCAAAATGGTTTAAACCAGACTTTTTTGAAAGTCAGCAGATCAATTACTATATAAAGTTAAACAAATTTAAACTATAAAAATAGTTTAAATTGATTTTATTTCTCTATCCGATTATTGTAAGAGTTTTAACAATCGGGAAAGGCCAGAGGCTTTGCGCAGTATTCCCCGGCGCTGACCATTCATTAAGCAAGATGATGACTTTCTTATAAGAGGCATATATTGAAAGTACGTTCTATAAATTGCTGTAAGATAGGGGAGAGGTATATCCATATTTTTTATTCTGATCAATAACTGTAAATACTTGTGCTGCCTCCCTTGAATAGGCGGAACGTATGAACACAGTGAAATAAGAAACTTTTGTTCTATGTATCTACCACATTTTATATTTGATATACAGATCAAGTGAATCCAGTTTTTGATCGGAATCTGAAAATAAGTCCTTCGGAAACTTATAGTAATTACAAATACCAAGAAATATTTCAGTTGCTGCATAATAGTCAGAAGACATTCCGGCAAGATATGACAATCTCAGATTCCTGTCGGAGTTGATTTGAGCATCTGACATCCAGTACTTTAAATCCCGTGCCCTGCCAGCGTATGTGCCCAGTAAATCTTCAAGGGTGTAGAATTCGACATCAGCAAGCGATTTCCTTACCAATTCAAAATCCTCACTTAAAAATTTCTTCCGCAGTAATTCAATATCAATATGAGTCGGATCATCCTGACCAAAAAGTACTACATCGTAACCTTCTCCAAAGTTATCATTGCTCCAGATTATGCCATTCGGAAAAACAGTGAAAAAAGTACTGATCATACTTTTGACTGATTCAAGTGAGCCCTGATATAGGGGTACCCATACCGACATTGCCCCACCAGGCTTTAAGTGGGCTTTACATAGTTTAAAGTATTCAATTGAATATAGTGCTGCAGCACCTTTTGCCCATGGATCAATGGGATCGGACGAAATAATATCGAACTTTTCATTAGTTGTGCGAATATGATGGCGTCCATCATCATATTCAAACAGGACTTCTTTCCCATTCACAATATGGGGATTCTCATTTTTAAGGCCATCAGCTATACCATAATTCTCTTTTGAGAATAATGGAGCAACAAACTTTGGCACCAGTGATTCTATATCGCATATAACAATTCTTTTGACTTCCGGATGCAAAATGAATGTTCCGGCTGTAATGCCTGCTCCGCATCCAACCACAAGAACTGACTCCGGATCTTCAGTAAGAAGTCCTGTCAGATGTCCCAACATCCTTTGTAACCGCATATCCTGAGGATCAGTTGATGCCTGGACCTTTCCTACTGAATGAAATTGTCTTACTCCTGTACTGTGTTGAGTTACGGCAATAGTTCCGTTAAGCCCTTCACCCATATATATTGGAGCTATTGTTATATCAAGTTGTTCCGGCGGAGTTTTGGTAATTCCAAGAAGATTATCGTGAGTGGTCATCTTTCTTCCGTATGCAACTGCTCCCCAGGGGACAGTACTGATATTACTGATAAAAATAACCAGCAGCAGTATGGTTCCTGCACTTACTCCTGCAAAACGAATGTTTACAATAGACACAATCTTTTTATTTGAAGAAGGTTCAGATGATATAGAATTGAGAAAAGTGTGAGTAAACATTAGAATGGCAGCAGCAGCTGAAATTAAAAGTAGCAGCTTCTGTGAATTTGCACTGCCGAGAGCAGGGATTCCAACCAGACTGAAGGCGAGCGAACCTATAATTGCCCCAATTGTATTGGAAGCATATACTCTCCCAACAAGTCTTCCCGGATCCTGCCCGCGTGAAGCAACAGCAGCAAGTGCCAGAGGAAAACTTGCTCCCCAGAATATAGCCGGGGGCATAACGGCCAGAGTGCAATAAGTCAGATCATTTAGGAAAATGTGCCAGGCGCCCGGAGAAATTGTTTGATCATAATGTCTGAAGGGAATAATATGTGTGATGACATATGATGCCCAGGCTATCGCAATAATTAACAGAAGCTGGCATATTCCCAATCCAAATCCCGGCTGTTTAATTTTACCACTTATAAAAGCGCCTGCCCCGCTTCCAATTCCCAGTCCAACAAGAAATGCTGCAAGGATTATTGAAAAAGTATAAACGGTTGGCCCCATCATAATAGATAAAAGGCGGGTCCAGATTACTTCACTTCCCAGGGCTGCCATGCCTGATAAAGCAATCGTTATATATACAATTATCAATTGAGGGGAGTTCGATTCATTTTTTTTCGTCACGACAGGTGTATAATTGTATGGAGCAATCCTTGAGACGAGTAAGGCTCCTGTGGCAACAATCAGGTTCAGACAGAAGGCTACATACGTCGCAATTGCTGTATCGAATACACGCAATAAATAGAATCCTGAGATAAGACATCCGGCAACAGCCCCGAAAATATTACCTCCGTAGAAAACCCCCATCCATGATACTCCCCTCGGGGTGGTTTCTACCCATCTCGAGATAGCAGGCAGTGTAGCTCCCATCAGAATAGTAGGAGGCAGAATACAAATGGCAGAAATCAAGGATCTTAATAAAACGCTACGAAATAAACCATATCCTGCAATTCCTGTATAAATATTTTCAATCAAAGGCATTCCGAAAAGTATCGTAAGGCCGGATAATCCGATAAGAATCTCAAGAACTGCATAGATCCGGAGGGGATGGTATTTTATAGATATTATCCTGTGGTAGAGCAAGCTACCCAGGAACATGCCTCCCATAAATGTTCCAAGCAATACTCCCAGCGACAAGGCGGTCAGTCCAACCACGAGCTGAAGCATCTGCAGCCAGATAAGCTCATAAATTAAAGCAGCACAACCACTTCCTAAGAATAAAATAACAATAAAAGGCAAATATTGCCTGAAACCGGAATTTATTGAGGATGGCATATTATTCATGAAAAATTATAAAATCAAATATATGCATTTAATACAGTGCGCAGTTCCTTGTCAATTTGCTTTTATTGAATATACTGCCAGATAATCACCATGTCTGATAAATAACCTGCCTTTATTTATTGTGGGATGTGAGAAATAGGGACCCTCACCTTTTGTGATCTGGAATGAACTTATTAAATCAAATTTATCTCCAGATGGTTTTACCAGTCCAACATGACCGCTTTTTTCCTCAATAATGTACAGCATTCCGTCGGCTGATATTATTGCACCCTTGTTGTACCAGTCAGTAATCCACATCGTAAGCCCTGTTGTCCAGTCAACACAGATCCATTTTCCCTTAGAGTTTGTCACATGAGTTGAACTGTAAATATAATTTCCTATAAGTATTATGCCTCCCACATGGGGATCAAGGTCAGTGTTCTTCCATATGGTTAAGGGATTTGTGCCATCCGGATTTATCTTAATCTTAATTGCTACCTGGTCATAACCATTAGCCGCAAGGATATAACCGTCGCGATAAACAGGGGTATTTACCCTGTTTCTTCTTTCCAGCTGTTCCGTATTAAGTTCCTCGCAGTTAATACTCCAGAGAAGCTTTCCATTTGCAGCATTAACTGCAATCAGATGATGTGCCGTCCATGTTACAATTATTTTATTGTTTCCATTCTGGATTAGTAACGGATTTACATAATTTGTCAGTTCATTTATCGGGAGTGCTTCCCATATTACTTTACCATTTTCAACATTGAAAGCAACCATTGATATAATATCTCCGCCTGGTGTGCCGATCACTTTATTATCGACTATCAGAGGTGATTCTGAAACTCCATTCAGAGGTTCTAAGGCATTATATTTTTGAAAATAATTCACTGACCAGATAATCTTTCCATCTTTTCCGACACAAACCAATTCTCCCTGGCCACCTACAACAAAGATTTTATTATTTGAAAAAGAAGGAGTGCATCGGCTTTCTGGAAAATTGGTGGCTGCTGAAGAACTTCCATAAATAACTTCCCAATTTTTCCTGCCATACTGGTCTAAACTTGTCAGAATATCCTTATCACCTTTTCTGCCTGTAATGTAAATTGCATCTTCAGTAACCGTGGCACTTGATTGTCCCCTGCCTATTTCTGCCGTTTCCCACAGTAATTTTGGGCCGGATGGAGGCCAGATTTTCAATAATCCTGTTTCGTTGTATATTCCATCGCGCTTCGTCCCCCGGAAACCAGCTTGTTGCCCATTTGCGAGATTTAATCCAAGTGATGAGATAATTATTGTAAATACTATTTTCATAATTTTAACAGCTCTGATTTTTTGAACAATATAATTAATTAAATGACTATCGGCAATAATGAATAAATAATACTAAATCGCTTGAAATTCAATTGATTTACCCCATGCCGAGTACTCAGTAGTAAATTGATTTTCTTCCCTCCCCATGGGGCAGGGGTAAAGGAAGAAAATCAATTGGGTTTTATATTTGATTGCCGATACTCATATTAATAAATATCCATTCGCAATAAGGCTCCTGATGCGTTTACAATAGCTCAGCGCGATTTTTTTTGGAACTAAATCAAATTATAGGAATTGTGGCCTGATCGGAAGATCGAAAATCTTCATTAAATAACATGTAAGGAAGGTATTTCTTCCAATGCCAGTTTGATATATTGCATTTTTTCCCTGCTCGCAGAAAGTATCATAATCTCAAAAAAGTAGCCTCTCTCATTTTCTTTAAGGAACTTGATTGTGGGTTCTGCTTTAATATTGCTCCAGGGGGTATTCATAACTGCATTCATTATCAGCGATTCAGCGGCACCCGGCTTACCTATCGATGAGTCAACCTGAATTTGGATAATATGCTCATCCGGTGAATCCGGGTAGGCAAGTTCGCTAATTGCTTCATGGACTATTCTGGTATAAGGAATACGTAACAATTGGCTGTCACTTGTTAGTATCTGTAGATAATTAAGATGTTGAGATTTAATCTGACCCGAAAAATTTCCTGCTCTGATATATGAACCGTTTTTCAGGTTATAACTTAACCTGAAGATAATTCCGGCAAAGATATCCCTCAGTAGAAACCAGGCTAAAAAGGCAGCAGATATGAGGATAAGCGCATAAACAAGATATGAATAGAAAAATTTCTCATTGAAGAGAAGATAGATTGCCCAGAAAAGAAATGCCGACCAGATGGCAATCTCAACAGCTATCATAAAATTATTTAGAAAAATTAAACCTGAGTATCGGTTCAACAGTAATTTTAGCCCTACACGGATTATCTTAAATGCCAATAAAAGTAATACCGCAATTATAAATGTTATTAGGATTTTCATCTGAATCCGATTTTTAAATGACTTTTTATATTAGTTCTTCATTTTTAAAAACTTTAATGAGATGAGGCTCAATGAGAGGATTTACAATAAAAAGGTTTTCCCTTTTTTCTTCGATCAGACCTGACCTGAGCATTGAATTTATAATCCTCTTCGACTTCACATCATCCAGGAAAAATATTTTATTTATTTTTTCAAAGGAGAGTCGTTTTTGAAGAATCATATGCAAAAGTAAAACTTTCCATACTTCATCAAGTACTATCAGGATTTTTGTATCAGGCACATGCGGATACTTAATATATATCTTTTTCTCTGTAACGCTTACAATATTTACAAGCCAGGCTTTCAGGGCATTTCCCGGATTACCTTCAGAAAAATTAAAATATTTATTAAACAATCTCGCAATTTGGATTCCGGATAATTCTTCCTCTTCACTTTTATGCAATACGAATTGCAGTCCGCTTGAGCGGTGTCTGCGTATGATGGTCTCCTGTATCTCTCTGGAATCGAAAGGCGATAATGTAACAACACTTATAAAAACATCCTGAATATTAACCATCTTATTCATTACACTGAGAGAATACGGATTCATGTTTACTATAAACAGTATCTTATGGCTGTAGGTATTGATAAGACTGATCAGTAACTTAATTACTTCCCATCCCTCAATGGAACGGTCCCACCAAAGCTCAAGATCATGAATAACTATAACTGTTCCCATTGGAAGAGATTCCATGATCTCCTCTGCGCTGCCACTGGTGTTTGTGACCTTAATTAGTTCAATAATAAAATCAGAGGTTTGTGCAGACCCCGCATAAACAGGAAAAAGATGATGGACTTTTTCCTGTTTAAATGCCTCTTTGCACATATATAAGCAAAATGCTGTTTTGCCGGAGTTTCTTTCTCCTGCAACCAAAATTCCTCCCTTATTACCCGAATCATGCCTTCTTACACCTGTATTGAACGCCTCTTCATCCTTGGTTCTGCGTATCCAGAAATCCTCACTGATACTTGAACGGCCGCTGAACAGGTTCTTGTAAAACTGTGGCAGTTTATCAATAACTTTACTTTTTGGACTGACCGACTCAATCAACTCAATAATTTTTTGATTTTCTGAACTCTGTTTGGATGATCCCATAATATTTTTTGATAACAGGATCAAATCACTTCTGGAGTATAGTATACTTGCAGTTAAGTGTCTTGCAGACAAAATTAATAGGTTAAGATATGAGGTGAAAGTCTTTTTTATTTTTTTACTTTGATGTTCCCTGATAAACCAGGAATACTCGGAAACGGTGGCGGAAATTTTATATGATGATAGCTTATCAAACACCTCTTCGAGACCACTTTCTATCAGCTCTGAAATGCTTTCTTTCACCTGGAGAATCTTTTTCTCCTCTTCCAGAATTTTCTGGCAGGCATCTGTTATAAGAGGTTTTATTAACTCCTCTTTATTCTGCAGATCATCCGGAATATTTTCGAGACTGAAGCGTGTAAGGCTAAGTAAATCGTGTATAATAAAGATTGAATTTTTCAACGATTCTGCTTCCTGCTCCAACTTATCGTGGGTAGGTCCTATAAACCTGGATTCGATATAAAAGCTTGTTATTTTACGCAAAGGAATATCGAGCATCTCTTCATTGGAGTCGGTCGATTCCACTATATTTAAAGAGGATGCAATAGTCATATTTTCCGGTAATGTTTCAGATAGCTGAAGTATTTCATTACCAAATTGTGTGAAATCCTGAAGTAAAGTAATACTCTCTTCAAATGAGCTGATACTCAGTAAAAGTTCGGGAATTTTTCCTGACAGCAGACCGAATTTTTCCAATTTTGATCTGAAACCCTTTAATTCTTTTATAAACCGGATATCGAGCTGCTGGGAAATATTTAGGTTTAACTCATTGATTTTATCTTTTATGCGGCTCTTATAAGATTGCAAAAGGATATCAATATAAATTTTATTTACCTGGTGGAGGATCTGGTTATGCCACGATTCGGCAAATCCGGAGTTTTTTTGAACCAGCTCATCATAGAATTTTTTATTTCTTCTTTGCAGTGTTATCCTGAAGTTTATATCAGGCTTTCTCATGTCATCGCTCATGAGCTGAAGATTTTTCCGGAACTCGAGGAAGAGCCTGTTCCGTAACCGCTCTTTAAGCTCTTTTACATCAGAATCCAGTAGTTTGATTTTATCCAGACTGGGTTTTTAATTTTCACCTATTGCCGGGACTAGTTCATCTTTTTTCGAGGCTTTTCTTAATAAAGTCTCCAGTATGGTATCAATAGAGATTATCAAAGCTCTTATTTCTGATACTTGTATATATAAGTCAGCCTTGAACTTTTTAAGAAACGCTGAAAGAAAATAGTGCCTGTTATTGCGCAAATAATATTTTGCTATTTCGTGATACCTGATTTTGCCCGGGATTTTTCCTTTCGAAAATGGATGTGCGATACGCTTGCGCAGGATGAACAATTTTAGTCTTAGAGGATCATTTTTTTAAGGGTCAGGTCCTCCTTTTCATAGGGGATTATTATTCTGGAGGGGAATCTAAGCAGATCCTGTTCGAGACGGTCAATGTACCAGTTTATACCGGCTGCCAATGTTTCTTTCTGAATATTAAGTTGATTCCGGGTGAGGTCATTAAATATACGGTTGATCCTGAAATAAAAATCATTTTTTATTTTGATCAGACTTTTTCTCCTTCGATAGGTGTCATCCAGATCTTTAAGTACTTCAAGTTGAAAATAGACAGATGTTATTAGTGACATCAGTTCATTAGCCAGCTTCTGATGTTCTGAAAATATTGGTGTAAGAGCTTTTTCAAAAAAAAGTGAAAGTACTTTTTTCCCGTTAGTATCAATTTTATTGATGTCTTCATTTATGATACTGTACTTTGTAGGGATCAGCTCAGGCAGTATTAGTTCATTTTTATATGCTGAAGCGGGTTCTTTTTCATGTTTCGGTTCAAGCCCGAGGTTAAATGACTCAAATCTGGAGGAGCTGTTAACGAGTATAAATGTCCCAAGATGGCTGGTAAGCTGCATAACTTCATCATATGTCTGCTCAATAAGATGATAATGCTTATCAGGAATGCCAATAAATGTAAGGTCGGTATCAGATGATTCACGGCTGATAATTTCATGTTTAGGCAATCCGTCAATACTGTTGTTAATAATCTTTATTTCAAGATTTATACGGTACCGGTCGAGTATCTGCAGAAGGGTTTTATATATGCTTTCTGAGTGTTCCTGTATATTGTTTATAACCAGTAGTCTCATCCTGGCGTCTTTCCAATCACCTTCTGAAGTAAAATGCCGCAGGAGGAAGATTGTGAAAGTGAGATTACTGCCCCAACCGCTCCACCAGATATCGATACTCTTTTTATTGCCAAATTTTTTAATAGAGTGATAATTAAGAAGGATTGAATTTAAATCACTTTCCTCAAAATTCTTGATTGTCTGCAAAAACCTTTCCTTATTCTTACTGTTTTTGCTCAATCCCATTAGAATCGTATTGGGTTCAATTCCTGAGAACCCATAAATGCGCGAAATCTCATCCATAACTTCATAGACTTCACGGCACTTGTGCTGATGAATGATATAATTATCGGTCTTTTCGGTATCAGCAAAATAGCGATTATCCCTGATAAGTCTTGACTCCTGTGACTCAACCATTTCAAAAGCTGAGAACATACCCAGTCTTCCACTAAAAGCAGTTGCAAGCTCAACAAGATGAGGACGGGCAGTATCCTGACCGCAAAAGAGTATTATATTAGGTCTCCAGTTCCTTGAGTGAACAGTTGATTTATTCAACCGCTTAAGCCCTGTACTCACTAGAGTTGCCCATACACTGCTCCATGCATCGCCTGTCTCCAGAACCAATTGCCTCCGCTTCAGAATAAGGAAGAGAGAACCAAGAATAACTACTGCACCAATCATTGCCAGCAAGTCAAGCTGGATCATTACCAAAATACATGCAAGGGAGCCAATTATGCTAACCCATGGCGGTGTTTTGAAGGAGGGTCTGAAGTCAGCGCTGGTCAGAGATTCAAAAGCTGCACTGAGGTTCAGAAAACCGTATGTCGTTATGAAGAATATAGATACAATTCTGGCAATAACATCAAGCTCACCAATTAGAATACCTGCTTCGGCAATAAGAAAAGTTAGCAGAAGGGCATTCCGTGGTTCATTGGAAGCTCCGGACCCATGTGCGAATACCCTGTGAGTAATCTTATCGATGGCTGTTGACTGAAGAATTCTTGGGGCTGCCAGGATGCTCCCTAGCGCAGAGCTTAAGGTAGCGCCCCATATACCTGCAATCACGAGTTGTGGAACCAGGGCTATTTTGAATAATGCTTTTGAATCTGTTGCCAACATATTCCCGTCAACTGTGTAGGCATAGAAAAATGCCAGAGCTATATACACTATCAGTCCTATTGCTATAGCAGAAATAGTTCCCAACGGAATCGATTTTTTTGGATCCTTCAGGTCTCCTGACATTGATACGCCTGCTTCAAACCCGGTAACCGCCGGGAAGAAAATACAAAATAAAACCACTAAGGGAATGCCGCTGCCATTTCCGAGAAAGTTAGGTGTTGCAGGTGACAAATCGTGCTTACCAAAAAAAATGGAAAGAAGTGATAGAAACATTGCCGCCATTATAATATACTGCGTCTTTATGGCAAGAGATGCGCTTATAAATGTTACTATAGTCACTACCAGCAGTATAATACTACCGGTTATCCTTATATGGTTAATGTCGAGAGGTATATCAAAGAATCCGAGGAAACTTTATGAAAACCCAATAAGATAAAGACTTACACTAAACGAGAGGCCAACAAATAATGCCAGGCCAAGGGTTCCGCCAATAGGCAGACCCAGGCTCCTTGATATAATATAATAGGTGCCACCTTCCTTTACCCTCTTGTCGGTAGCAATCGACGAAACACTTAACCCTGTAGTTATGGAAATCAGATGAGCGATAAAAATTATACCCAGGGTGCCAAATAAACCAGCTTCACCTGCAATCATTGGAAGACGCATGTACATAATCACACCTAAAATGGTAAGTATGGAAGGTGTGAAAACCCCACCAAAAGTGCCGAACTTTCTTGTTTTTCCCATCTTAAAAAATTAAAAAAAGAGAAATTCCAATGTTACTGATGAGATATCATTTTGTTGTAGCAAATATATTAATTTTGCAAGGGAAATCAGAATAGTAATGGAACTAATGAACCCCTATACAGGAATTATTGCCGGCTGCATAATTCTGATTTTGTCTTATCAGTTTAACTGGTTATCAAAGACATTTAATATACCGAGTGTTCTGCTGCTCATTTTATTGGGAATCGGAATCAGATTTGGACTGGATTCTCTTAATATCAGCATCACCGGAAGTCTGATGGACATTCTTGTGGTTATAGGAATTGTTGGTCTGATAATGATTGTACTTGAGGCAGCCCTGGAGCTGGAGCTAACAAAAGAGAAGCGACCCATGATTGTAAAGTCATTTTTCCTTTCGCTGTTCTCACTAAGTGTATGCATCTTTTTTATTACATGAGTTCTTAACAGCCTGCTGATTGAAGATCTTTCTTCAGCTATTATTTATTCAGTTCCACTCTCTGTTGTAAGCAGTGCAATAGTGATACCGAGTGTCGGGAACCTGTTGAAAAAGAAAAGAGAATTCCTTATCTACGAGAGCGCATTTTCTGATATTCTCGGTATAATGATCTTCTTTTATCTTATCAGCAGCGTTGGAAAAGGTTCAACAGGCGAGGTCGTTTTACATATTTCATTAAGTCTTGGTTTAACAATAATTCTCTCTGTAATAATTGGTTATCTGATGGTGATATTGTTAGAGAAATTACGCTCGCAGGTAAAACTCTTCCTGCTTATATCTGTTATCCTGATTACAAGCGCTATAATTGCAGTATCATTGATGATTAAAGGCGAAGACAGGGAATTCGCTGATAAACTTGTATTTAACGACTGGGACGAACTTGATCAGGAAATTGAGTCGCTGTCAAAGAAGTCCTGAATTTCATAAAACCAAACCATAGGGAGAAGATCAAAATTATACTTCAAACATTGTCATTGCCATACCAGAGCAAAACAGAAATTGATGTAAATACGGGATTGTATGTCAGGATGGTACTTTAAGCCAATTCTTTTTATATATTTGACTTATGGTAACTAATCAGTGCTAAAGGTATTTGAGTCGGAAGTCGGACTTCCGACTTCGGACTTCGGACTTCCGACTGATTAGGAACAATATGAATTTAATTAAAATACTATTATGAGAATCAATAACAATGAAGAGATCTTAGCTTCAGAAGTAAAAATGGATGGAGCGGAAAGAGTGAGAATGAAGATACTCATTGGCCCGGCTGAAGGATCAGAAAATATTATTATGAGGCATTTTATAATTGCCCCGGGAGGTAATACTCCTTTTCATCAGCATAACTATGAACATGTTGTAAAAATCGAGAGAAACAAAGGGATTATTGTAGATGAAAATGGGAATGAATTTGAAATTAAAGAGGGTCAAAGCATTTTCGTGAAACCAAATGATAATCATCAATTCAGGAATCCTTACAGCGAAGATTTTGAATTTACCTGCATAATTCCAAATCCTGATAAGCAGCAGGTGCGTTGACAATTCCATATATTACAAGGAGTATTGTTTACCATTAAATTCAATATCTTTAAATTTTGAGCTTTTATTTGTAATCACATGTATATTATTTATAATTAAAGGATTGAATGACCGATCGGAATATCTGTTCAAATATTTTTAAATTAAGAACTCATCAAATTAAAATGAAAAGTATTAGAATTTCTGCAGCAATAATCGTCTCTATGATGCTGGTTAGCTGCTCAACTGGTGGAAACAACGTAAAAACAGCCTGGGAAAAGTTATATCCCGGGATTCTTAATGAAATCGTTAGCCCAACATTCAAAGATGCAAGCTATAATATTGCCGACTACGGTGCTGTTTCTGATAGTTCCACATTTCTCTGTGGAACTATAATAAACTCAACAATTGATCTTTGCAGCAGTGAGGGTGGTGGTACTGTGCTCATTCCAAAGGGTGTATGGCACACTGGTCCGATTGTTCTGAAGAGTAATGTTAATCTCCATATCGCCGAGGGGGGGGTGTTGTTATTCAGTAGCGACGTCACCCTATATCCCCAGGTTCTTACACGTTGGGAAGGTATGGACTGTTATAACACTTCACCGATGATTTATGCATATGAACAGGAGAATATAGCAATCACAGGTAAGGGGACTATTGATGGAGGAGCTTCGAGAGACAATTGGTGGGGGATGAGAAGGCTCGTAGCTATCGAGGGACAGGAACTCAGGGGAAGACCACTTCTTATGTCATGGAGTGAGAGCAACACACCTGTTGAAGAGAGAAAAATGACTGCGGATGATAATCTCAGACCTCAGCTGATCAACCTGTATAAATGTAAGAAAATTCTTATTCAGGATCTGACTCTTACCCGTCCTGCATTCTGGACTATCCACCCGCTACTTTGTGAAAACCTGACTGTGAAAGGAGTTACAATACAATCACAGGGCGCCCCGAATGGTGATGGTTGCAATCCGGAATCATGTAAGAACGTACTGATTGAGAACTGCAGCTTCAATACCGGTGACGATTGTATTGCAATAAAGTCGGGTCGCAATAATGACGGCCGTAAATGGAACATTCCAAGTGAAAACATCATTGTTCGAAAGTGCCATATGGAGAATGGTCATGGAGGTGTTGTTATCGGGAGTGAAATTTCAGGTGGATACAGGAATCTTTTCGTCGAGGATTGCGATATGAACAGCCCTTCCCTTGAAAGGATTATCAGGATCAAGACAAATAATTGCCGTGGCGGAGTTATTGAGAATGTGTATGTTCGGAACGTTAACGTAGGACAGTGCCGGGAGGCTGTATTAAAGATTAATCTTGTATACGAACCTGCGGAGAATTGCACTCGTGATTTTCCCCCATTTGTCAGGAATGTCTATCTCGAAAATGTTATTTGCAAGCAGAGCCGATATGGTGTATATATTGCCAGTTTTGAGGATATGACAAACATATCAAATATCAACCTTATCAATTGTGAATGGACAGGAGTATCTGAAGATAACAAAATCGAGGGTCTGGTCGAAGGATTGAAATTTGAAAATACCACTATCAACGGGAAATCCATTGGAATGTGATTTAAACCAGATCTTATTACTTTTTCGATAAATCCCGATAGTATAATTCTTTCGCTTCAATTTTCATACCCGGATTATGACCCTGAACAGCAAAATGTCCGGAAGTATATTCATCATCAACATATGTCATCACTAATTTATTGTTGATCCAGAATTCAATATGAGTACCGATAGCTCGTATCCGGTAGCTAAACCATTCTCCATCTTTTGTAAGTAGTTCTGTCGCTTTTCCTGTAGGTGTTCCGGGTTTCCATAACCAACCTGTATATGCTTCCTGATTGTTGCAAATCTGTGCTTCATAGCCACGGGGAAATGCATCCGGATTGTCTGCCGGCTGATTGGCACGGAAATAAAATCCACTATTACTATTAGTTCCACTTATCCGGAACATACCCCTGGCCTCAAAATCAGTACAGGTAGCATTAGTGTAAATGTGACCCATTCCTCCATCTCCTGTAAGGATGCCGTTCTGAACAGACCATGTGGCATTTCCACGAACAAACCATCCGCTTAGATCTTTCCCGTTAAACAGGGAAACCCATTCTGGTTGTGCATTCCCGTTACTTGTTAAACTTAGCAGAACGATTACAAACAATAGCTTAAATTTAGGTGTCATGTCTATTCCATATTAAAAGTTACAGATGATTATTTCATCAATTAACGCTTTTTTTTTAAACGAAACGGTTATCTAGACAGGCATATCAGGTAACGACCATCCGTCACGATATTTATGCTTTATCAGTTCATCAGCAAAATCAACTGCTGAGACATTGTCAGTTCTGCCGAACCTAATCTGGTCGTCGATATTCACGTTTGTAAATTTCATATTCAGTCCATCCCAGTCGAGAACTTTGTTCAGACTTTGCAGGCGTACTGCCAGAACACCCATAACGACCATTTCGTTAAATGGACCTGCATCTTTGAAATCAGATGCAGCTGGCACACGATTTTCAGGACTTTCTTTACAGGCACGGATCCAATCCTGTTCATGACTTACTTCTATCCGGCGAAGCGTCTTTGGAACTTCTGGTACCCTTTCTGAGAGAAGGATTGGATCAGTTCCGTACTCACCACATACCAGAGTGTCCTTAGTCCCATGGAAAAGAACACCTGAGCTCTGTACTCTGTTTTTGGGCCAGTTTTCGGGGAACTGAGGTTTGAGTCCGCCATCGAACCATGATACCTGAACTTCAGGCAAGTTAATTTTTATGTCTGCAGGTTTCTTACGTTCAGGGTAGACAAGATGTACTATTTCTGCATTTGGTGGGCTGTCAGTTGTGAAAGGGGTAGAACTGCCAATAACTTTTGTAGGATATTGCAGCTTCATTGCAGTAAAAACAGGATGCATTACATGGCATGCCATATCACCCAGTGCACCAGTGCCAAAATCCCACCATCCACGCCATACCCATGGAGTATATGCCTCATTGTACGGACGAAACTTTGCAGGTCCAATAAAAAGATCCCATTTCAAAGTTTCAGGTACAGGCTGAGCCTCTGTGGGAGCGGTTAATCCCTGAGGCCATATTGGTCGATTGGTATATGCTTCTATTTTCTTTACTTCACCGATTTCTCCATTCCATATCCACTCGCAGGCCAATCTTACTCCTTCTGCAGAAGAACCCTGGTTTCCCATCTGGGTCGCCACTTTGTATTTCGCCGCCAGCTTTGTCAGCAAGCGGGATTCATAAACAGTGTGGGTTAAGGGTTTTTGGGTATAAGCATGTTTCCCCAATGTGATGGCATGAGCTGTAATAATAGCATGATTGTGATCAGAAGTTGCACACATAATTGCATCTATAGACTTCCCCATCTCATCATACATCTTTCTCCAATCGTAATACTTTGCAGCTTTTGGGTAAGTTTCAAAAACCTGGGCTACATTAGTTCTTTTATTTTGACCCCATTCAACATCACAAAGCGCAACAATATTTTCAGTAGCCATCTGCTGAAGATTCCCTTTTCCCATTCCCCCAATCCCGATACCTGCGATATTAAGTTTATCGCTTGGGGCTTTATGACCTAACCCGGAGATAGTGTTGGAAGGAACAATCAAAAGTCCGGCAGTAGCAATCGACGTTGTTTCAACGAAACCCCGTCGTGTAATTTTTACACGGTTTTTCATATACTGGCACTTTAATGGTTTATCAATAATTTTAGCTTGTGCATATGTAAATATACAATATTCCCTAATGCTTCATAACTAAATTGCATTCTGAAGAGCAAGGAACAATGCACGGTAATATTTCATAAATGTAACAGGTTCACAACTTTGATCCACCTCTGCGTTGCAATATCCTTTGTATCCCGATTCAACCAGCAATTTGAGAAATAGCCGGTAGGGATAATCCGTATTATACAACTCATGCATATGAACTCCTTTGATCCTGTCTTTCAGAAGATTGAAATTATATTCAAAACCTTCACCTGCTGTGTCAGGCTCTCCGCAATTCCAGTTTACATAGACATAAGGGCTTTGTGAATAGTCAATAATCTTCTTTATTACAGGTGGTGTATTAGTCCCTGTTCCATGGACACAGACCTTGATTTCAACTCCATTGTCATTTCCATAAGCCCCTACTTCTGCAAGAGCTTTCCCTATTTGTGCCATGGTTTTTTCCCTGTCAGTACCATCTACAAAAGCATTTGGGAATACCCTGATTCCTGTGGCCCCGATATCTCTGGCAAGTTTTACAAATTCTTTTGTTCCTTCAATATTTCTCTTCAATTCTGCCGGATCAGGTGAATGATACTGGAACGCACTCGCCAGGCTGATGGTTTCGAGAGCTGAATCTTTAAACCGTTTTTTAACATCTGCACGTTGTGTGGTTGACAGGGTAACTTCCACTCCGTGTTTATGGGTAGTACGCAGTTCAACTGATTTCCATTCTGCCTCAGTGCAATTTTTAATGATCGTTTCAATGTCCCAGTCTTTCCCAAGTGTGTAGGTCATCAGACCGATTTTAAGGGGATTTTTGTTCAGTTCAATTTTACCTGATTGTCTTGCAGGTTCAGCATGAAGAGCAGATACAGGAAGGAGCAGGCCCGTACCTGCAATGGCTGTTGATTTTAAAAAAGATCTTCTGGAAAAATAATGTTTCATGGTAATTATTTTTTATTACTGGTTAAGCTAAACAGGGCACTTCTGAAACATCAGTCTTGTATTAAACCAAGAATGAGAAACCAGGGGTAGACATAAAAATTTTTACAAATAATGATTTCATGATTTTAAACGAGTTAGATTATGCGAATAGAATTTTTCTTCTTGACATTATTCTTAAGGTGTAGTTTCATCGCTATACATTTGCTGCAAGGTGTATCTTTGTACAACAATACTTATTGTAAAGTTAATACTTCTAATTTCTTAACTTTGAGTTATTACATACATTATTTGTTCTTTTATGATTTCCACAGAATGGATAAAGATAATTGCACTGGCTGTAAGGCTGATTGTTGAAACTCAATTTGGAGACAGCTTATTTATCCGGCAGGAGTGGAAAAACACAAATGAGATTTTTTTATCTGTTGACGATAGCCTGCCTTCATTATATCTCAATTTATATTCCAGCACCGATTCAATGGAAATTGCATACCTGGTTTTTATACCATGGCAGAATCTTGTTGAACCCTATTCCGGCATGTCTGACCAGAACCCAATTAATTATAGCCTCCTAACGGTTACTGAATATGCGATCATTTATGAGAGATTCATATCCTCTTTTCTTAGTACTGAAAATAAAAAGCTGCTGAATAATTTCAATGTTCATCTTTATAAATTGCTTGATAAGGAATTGAATCAGACTGTTATAAATGAACAAGACGGGATTTCCATTCCTAACGGATTAAAGTTAATATCACTCATTGAACACAAATACTATATTGAACAGAATATTGCACAACCTGGCAGCAAAGCAGTCAGACCTTCGGTTTATGAAAACGTTGCTCCCGGCAAAATGATCCTCAGTCGCCTGATCCCTGATTATGGCCAGGTTAAAACTCAATGGCTTCTGCCGTTGAACTCTGCTGGTAGCTCAGATACAACAGTTTCGACATATCCTGTTATAAATATTTTCAAAGAGGCGCTACTGAAATGTTTGTCCGATATCCGCTCCGAAAGGAATGGTATTTATAATGAAACAGTACCCCTTATTGAAAAAGACTTAATTGAGTTACCCATGTTTAGTGACAGCTTGTTCACTTATTATAAAGACCTCCTGACAAGGGTGCTAAATATACAAGAACTTGCAGTCATTGATTTCACCGATATACAATTTCCATTTGGAGACTATCAGCCTAAGCTCACACCTGATATTCTTAGTGACATGATACCGGCTCTGGCAGAGAAACTTCAGGAAGTGCCTCCTTCTGAGCTTCAGAACCTTCCTGATCTTGTTCAGTTATTCAAAACCTTCAGGAAGCTTGCAAGAAAAAACAGGGGCAGATGGATTGAAGGCAATATTATACTGGGTGCAAATCCTGACGAATATATACCCTCGCTTGATGAGGCGATGTTATGCGAGATCGGATGTAATATTCAGGAGATCTACCTTCGAGAGGATTCACAATCAATTCGTAAAACTCTGAAAACCAGCAAACAAAATGTCAGGAGGATAGTTTTTAAAAAGTTTTCGGTTATCCACTACGACGTTATGGGTTCGGGCCGCTTCTTTTACATTGGTAATATCGAAAATGTTAAGTTTAATCTAAAAAGATATACACCTGCAGATCAGTGATATATGGAATCAATATATTTCATTTATAGATTCTGATTACCACACAGAAGAAGCAACCATCGAATCCTGAAAGTTGATTTCTGACAGCTGAAAAACCTGTAAAATCTTTTGAATCAATTCTATTAATTTGTCCTTTATATTTTTAATTAATAGTTTTAAATCGTAATTGATAAACATAAATGAAAAGGCATACCTGCTATCTTACTCTTATTATTGTGTTTATTAACATTTTCATTTCGTGTAACAAACGAGAAAATCTGACGATAGAAGATTACTTAATCTTTTTTCCACAGGGAGGCGAAATTGTCATAAAAGGAAATATTTATACTCTAAGCTGGATTGCTCCTCATTGTTCTGAGGTTGATATTGAGCTTTATAATGGGGTAGACAAATTTTATCCCATTGAGGAGAATTTAGCTAACTACGGAAAATATGAATGGGAAATCCCGGCATATATTCCTGATAGTCTAAATTATTATATAAAAATTTCAAACTCAAATGATATAAGTCTCTCAACAATATGTAGTGGAAATTTTGAAATTCGTTCACCGGGTCAAACCTCTTTTTTTACAGATATTCGTGATGAACAAACATATAAAATTGTCTTGATTGGTAATCAATGGTGGATGGCGCAAAACTATAATTATAACACTGGCGAGGGTAGCTCTTGTTATGATAATAATGAATCGTTTTGTGATGAGTACGGGAAAATGTATACCCAGGAAGCTGCTATAATAAATAGACCGGATGGTTGGCATTTACCATCTGATAATGAATGGAAAGAACTTGAATCCTGGCTAGGGATGTCAACTGGTGAAATTGATAATACAGGAAATCGCGGTGATAATGAAGGGACTTTACTGAAAACCGGAGGAGGTTTAGGATTTGATGCTCTCTATGGAGGATACCACAACTCTCTCTTTAAAGGTTATGGGCATAAGACTCTGGAAGCACATTTCTGGACATCAACAATTACACAGGATGGTAAGCCGGTAATTCGTGTTATTAGTAAAGGAGTGGGGGGAATAAGCCGGGTTGAAACAATCAACCACGATGGATCTTCAGTTCGTTATGTTAAAGACAATTCAATAATAAAGTAAGGCAAAATGAGCTTTGATTCAAAAAAAATAGAAGCAATATATGCCGGAAAGGTTGCAAAGAAATATGATTATTCTATGCCACCCTTTTTTCTTAAATGGAAAAGAGAGTCTTTTGAGAATTCTTCATTAAGGAGGGGAGACAAAGTCCTGGTTTTTTGTTGTGGAACGGGCCTGGATTTTCTATATATTCTGGATAAGATTGGGGAGGAAGGTAAAATTGTCGGTATTGATTTCTCATCTGAAATGTTGAATAGTGCCAGGGAAAAAATTCTAAAGAATCAATGGGAAAATATTGAATTAATTGAGGCTGATATTACCAGGCTAACTGCCCAGTTTGACGAACAATTTGATGCAGGAGTATGTACTCTTGGAATGTCTATAATCCCGGATTTCAAATCCGCATATAATAATCTGCTGGCAAATGTTAAGAAAGAAGGGGAAATTATTATTGGTGATATGCAACTTGCCTCTGGCAGGTTGGCTCTGTTTAATCCACTAACCATTTTTCTGGCAAAGAAATTTGGAGGAACGCCTGAAGGGCATCAAAACAGCCTGGAATTACAATCCATGATGCAAAAGGATTTATCCCGGATAAAAAAGAGGATATTCTTTTTTGGATCATATTATTACTTGATTGGGAAAAACAATAAATGCGAATGAATTTTATTTTGTGGCACCACACCCATAAATTGCAGACCCCTGTAGATCAATAATCTGCAGGGTTTTAAATTTCTTGTCGATGCCTGCCTGCCGTTAGGCAGGGAAGAGATAATGGTTTTTGTAACATATTTAATATTATTCGTATACAAATCATTAAAATCGATTTGTGATTTCGGTGACATCATTATGATGAAAAGAACATGAATCTAACATGCTTAAATTAACTACATTGAGCTCGCAAACTCGGTTCACAAAAAAGCATGTTTAAATTGACTTCGTCGAGCCCTTCGGGATTCATCGTGAGTTCCCCCGCTTATGCAGGGCAGGCTATCATGCCATTAAAATAAATTACTATATGATGAAAAAATTTATGATAAGGAATAAAGGCAAGATCAGAAAAGTCTAATTAGTAATATAATAAAACTTGAAAGAAGGTTGGTGTATTTTAACCGAATTAATCTAACGGAACCATTATTAATCCGGACTATATAAATTTGAAAATTTTGCATTTGAATTATTGAGTTATATCTACATATTAAATATATAATGAAAAGAATCATTCTTCTCCTGGTAGTTATATCTGCCTCATTTACAGCCTTTTCGCAAACTACTGTATCAGGAAGAGTATTTTCCCTGGAAGACAGGCAACCACTTTTAAACTCAACTGTTTCTGTATTTGAAGCTGGCACAACAGAACTGGTCACCGGTGTAATTGCCAACGACCAGGGAAGGTTCTCAGTAGCAAATCTGCCCGCCGGGGAATACGATTTTATAATCACCTACATCGGATATGAGTCCCTAAAGCGCCAGGTTGTGACGGGTTTATTGAATAAATTCCTTGACCTTGGTAGCATTTTTATGAAACCTGCCAGCAGGGAATTAAGCGAGGTAAATGTGGTCGGGCAAAAACTGACTATTTCTTCTGTACTTGATAGGAAAAGTTATTCCGCTGAAAGTTTCATTTCCGGATCTGCTGGTTCTGTTCTTGACATAATAAAAACGCTTCCTGGTGTGGTGATAGACCAGGAAAGCCGTATCATTCTCCGAGGCAGTGATAAAGTAGCGATATTGATCGACGGAAAACAATCGAGTCTTACTGGATTTGGCAGCCAGAAAGGACTTGAAAATATTCCTGCTTCACAAATTGAAAGTATTGAGATTATAAACAATCCTTCTGCAAAATATGATGCTTCCGGTATGGCAGGGATTGTGAATATCATATTTAAGAAATCAGCAAAAAAAGGCTTTAGTGGAGATATTGGCTTTTCCCCGGGTATAGGTATGGTTACTAAAAGGAAAACTGACCTCCCGACAGGAATGGCAAGTTATTCAGACAACTGGAAATTTACACCTTCGCTGAACGTGAACTACAAAACTGAAAAACTGAACCTCTTCTGGCAATCGTACCTGATACATCAACGCAGGTTGCCCAACAACGAATTCACAACTCGTTTTTATGATAACGGAGACATGACCGAAAGTCAGGTTGCCGAAAACCGGTCGCAGAACCATTACAACCTGAAGCTGGGCCTCGACTGGAATCTAACTCCGAAACAAACAATGACTCTTTTTGGACTTTATGATTATGAGTGGCATATAGACACAACAAGGGTTTGGTATTTTGGGAATAAAAACTACCAGTTACCTTTGAGGAAATGGGGATTCCATGAAAGCGAAGGAACAGGCTTCACAAATATCACTCTTCAGCATAAATACCGTTTTCAACAAGCCGGTCATGAACTTAATTCCCAGATATTGTTTACAAAAGGCTGGGAGGATGAAACTTACAATCTGAGCCAGGATGGACCATCTCCCTATCCAGTAATTAACTCAGACAAAACACGGGTACTGGCACCTGAATATGTTTACCTGCTTTCATCCGATTATGCCAGACCATTGCCTTTCGGACGACTGGAAGCAGGGATTCAGGGTAAATTGCGCCACATGCCTATTAGCTATACAGTTACAAAAAATCCAATAAACACGGCCCTGATCTATAATTTTGGTGATTGGTCAGAATGGGATGAGTCTATAACAGGTGGCTATCTGAACATGATTTCTGAATTTTTAAAATTTGATATTGAAGCAGGATTGCGTGGAGAATATACAGGTGTGAAATACAGATTTGCCCTGAATCCATATTTCAATGAGGATCAGTACGATTATTTCAGCTTGTTTCCAAATATCCGTTTTACCCTGAAAGCCGGCAAATCAAACAAGATATCTCTTTTCTATAATAGACGGATTGACAGGCCGGGAGAAGATATCCTGAGAATATTCCCGAAATATGACGATCCGGAATTACTCAAAATTGGAAATCCATCTCTCCGCCCTCAGTTTACTCAGAATTTTGAGATGGCACACAAGCATATGTGGGAAAGCGGATCATTCTACACATCCTTTTACCATAAAATCATTGATGACTATTATACCCGGATTTATATCCAGGATCCTTTGCACAGTGAAATAACAATTAAAGCATACGATAATCTGGAAAGAGCAACCAATACCGGGCTGGAAATAACGCTGGACCAGAAGATTTTAAAACAGTGGAAAGTTTCTGCCAGTTCAAACATCTACAGGAATACTATTAATGACCACACAGGTCAGATAGAATTTCCTGAGTCACAGTCCTATTCTATAAATAAACGCTCGGATACTCCTTTCTTTGCTAAGGTTATAGGTCAGCTAAGCCTTCCTCATGATTTCCAGATTGAGATGACCGGTCAGTTTTTCAGTGCAAAAAACATCGGACAGGGAAGAGAATTATCCAAAGGTGGAATTGATTTGGGTTTAAAAAAATATTTACTTAGCAATAAACTTGAATTAAACCTTTCCGCAACCGATATATTCAACACAATGGGGATAAGACAGGAAATTGAAGGAGATGGATTTCATGTAGAGTACGAGAATTATTATGAGACTCAAGTTTTTTCTTTGGTCTGCAAGTATAAATTCTGATTGTTAGTCAAAAAAATATTTTTACCATTTGGAAGAATTAATTAAGATTATAGATCATTAAGGTTCACCAATTATATAATATTGGTATTGAGAAATTTATAGCTTGATGAGATGAATCCTAAAACTCCCGGTTTATAGGCCATTCAAAGACAACCTACAATACTTTATGTGTGCTGGTGGCACCACTTAAAACAGAGTGAGAGTGAGAGTGAGAGCTCGAACGAACACTCTCATTCTTTTTTCCCGCACTCGTCTTAGCCTCCGAAGCCTTGGCGTAGGAGGGCACTCACACTCACCCACTATCAGAGATCTTTAAATTAGCTGGTTTCATCCTGAATAGTCTGCCGCATATTTCTATGGAACTCTTTGATAAATTTCTTATGAAATATGGGATAAAGAAACTTGTCCCGGAATGAAGATTCACTTTTAAAATAACTACGGTGCACTATTTTTGTGGCTCCGTTCCCATTATCAAGAAACTCAAGAACATGTTTGCCTCTGGCTTTATTATTTTCGATATAACTATACTCAGCAACTTTCCTGTTCTCGTCTATATTTATTATTTCGAATGCAAAAGGAATATTTAATAATCCAATAAGAATCCTCAGGTTTAGAAAATAAACCTGTCCGGTATCAACCCTTATTGCGGATGTATTGTCAATATATGTGACATAGTTTGATAATTTTGAAATCATAAGCCCAAATCGTATTGATTTTCTGTTCCATGTTTTCAGGGGATCAATATTTCTGTAACAGTTCCACACCTCTGTAGGATCATATTTCAGGTAGAATACTTCTTGAGTTACATTAAAATCAGGCTCAATAGTCTCCTTTTTGCAGCTGGCATGAATTAAAGAAAAGTCGTTCATCTGGTCTATTTCTCTTTCAGCAATGTACTTCCTTACTTTTCTATACGGAATTTTTTCCAGGTTTATAGTACTCATACTTTTTGAAAGACAACAAATCGTTATTAATCCAATAGAAAAAAGTAATACTGTCTTCTTCAGTTGAATGCTGCCAAAAGGTGTTCTGCTAAAAATCATATATCAAAGATTATTTTTATTTAATTTAACTATCAGGAAAACAATATATTAACATTCATTATTATTTCTCAGGAATCCCGAAAATTTCATATCACAGTGCACAATAGTTATTTGAATTATTTACTCAATGTAATATAACAATTATTTGTAAATGGGAAATCAGATGCTCAGTTATATTCAAAATCATATACACAGTATACTCCGGTTTTTGTTACTCACTCAAACTGGTTCTTGAATACTGATCTATTTCAGATTTATCAGATTCAATAAATCCTTCTCAGAAGAGTTCGACTTTTGGCCCGCAGCTCCACAATCTTAAATCGCAGGCCCCTGTAGATCAATGATTTGCACCGGTCTTTTAAATTTCTTGTTGAGAGTATTGTTGTCGGTTTCTAAAACGTGCACGTTGTCAGTACATTACAAACACTAAATAATTATGAAACCGTTACCATTAGTTTTATCAAAGATTCTTAATAAGGTCTATATTTACGAATTATTCCTTCGGATGACTGTATTTACTGATTAGTCCAATTATCAGAAAAATAATCCCTATTGGCCATATTGAAGGATTTTTATAAATAAGTAATCCAACTATAAGCCACACTGCTCCAAGTACTAAATAAATATTATATCCATTTAACTTGTCCATTTTGTTTTCTCCTTGTTATCAATTTAATTATATGTGATTTAGTTAAGGAATGCTCTCAAACAAATCTCTCATAAATGCTGAATAATCCAGCAAAGCTTTGCGACCCTCCTCAGTAATGCTGATTGAGGTATTTGGTTTGTTATTTTTGAATTCTTTATGAATCTTTATATAATTTGCTGCATTTAATCTTTTCAGATGTGCAGATAAGTTTCCGTCTGTAAGTCCTGTGAGTTTCATTAGAAATACAAAATCTGTTGATTCAATAACATACAGATTTAGTAATATGTATAATCTTGCAGGTTCGTGAATTATATTATCTATGCGATCAAGAAACCTTTCTTTGTTATCCATCTGTAACTGGTTTAGATTTGATTAATGTTGCGGATCCTGGGGTTTTCTTTAAGGAAAATAATAAATCTTATCATTCCCAGAACAATAAAAAAGAGTCCCAGGCTTAAAAAGATATATTTAATACAACTGGCAGAATCGAGATAATTTGAAAGTAAAACCGTTTCAGGCCAGATAAAAGAGGAGGTAATTGCAAGCAGATAGGCAGGCCAGTAATCCCTGTAATATGCTATAAGGGCAAAGGGAGTGAAGATAAAAAGAAAGCTCAGAAGTGAGGCAATTAAAAGATCATTGTTTAAATGCTGGTTTAAAAAGCCTAGTTTTAGCGATATAAGACCAGCCAATTGTAAAACAATTATTATCAATGTAATGATTAATAACCTTTTGAGTTTAAGTCTTCTTACCGGGCCATACTTTACCACTCCCATCCGTGGCTTGATTATGAAGTTATTTATTACCAGATAAGCCAGGTAAACAGGGATAATTGGAATCAGCAGATTAAGAGGCATTTTGATATTAAAGTCTGAGAGTATCAGACTTGAAAATATCCCGGTAAATACCAGTCCTGAAAATAATTCAAACTGACCATGCTTTTGAGACAGGTTATATGCCCTCTTTTCTATTGTTCTTAATGTTTCTTTTGAGTTCATAATGGTGCTTTATTAAATACTGTTATTTATAATACACGGTACTTTATGACACAAAGTAATACATAATAAAATTAACATGCAAATTTTTTATGAAATATTTCCGGGCTGATTTTGCCAAATTACGGCGCACTATACTCGGTATACGATATTCGGCTCAGTTATCAGCTGAAGGTAATGAATTGAACAGATCACTTTCTGTCCGGTTTGAGAATACTATAGGTATTATCACCATGAAACCAGTTTGCAGCCTGTCCGGTCAGCCAGAGGTAATAGTCAGAGTCAAGAGACTCTTCAATACCAACAAACTTACAACTCCCGTTCATTGGCAGATTTCCCTCTTTCTCACATTTATAAATTGCGGTTCCTTCATCAATCTCGTCGAACATTGCAACATAAAGCGATTTGGCATCTGCCATTTTAGCCCCTGCGACCTGCTGCCATAGAAAATCACCCTCTTCCCGGGGTATCTGGTTGTACAGGCTCGTATTGCCTTTCAGGTTTCCCCAGCTGAATCCGGGAAATACCAGCGGGATATAATCAACGTTGTTTGTATTACACCAGGTTATATCACCGGTCAGTGTACCGGAAGCGGTGTTCGAATAGCTCCCGGAATTGTACCTGCCAACGGCCCATGGCATAATAATATCAGCACTTTTAATTACATCATGAAGAAGCGGATTGTTTTCAGTATCCTTTTCCAGGGTTCTCCAGTAATATGGAACACCAAGCATAACGGACACTTTCTTTGTTTTTCCCTTCACCTCGTTTATCAGGTTTTGAACATCTGTGATAGTATAAATTCTGCCATCATTAAATCCAATGCCCCATATAGCCAGAACCGGTTTTTTATTATGACGAAGATAAGTTGGATTATTCTGGTTATCAAAGAGGGAAAATATTTGTTGCAGTTCATTCCAGTCATTAAGCAGCACCTGCATATCTGAGGATTTGCAACCACTCAAATCGTACATAATACAAATTGCCCGGTTATATTTGTTTGCTGCTTTAAGTGAATGATTCAGTACTGTGTTAAAGTGCTGCTTACCTTTAACACTCTTTATCTCAGATATAAACCGTTGCATAAAAACACCATCTATGCCATAATCTTTCATCCATTTAAAATGCAGATCAATAGTCTCTTCATCATAAGGGCTGTAAACATATGCATCAGTGCCATAGGCGTATTTAAATGCTGTTTTATAAGTTTTAGTATACTCCGTAACATCAGGCCAGAAGTCTATTGTATTAGATCCGGGTTCAAATTTCCCGCTCTTTTCGTAATGATGCCAGCCCCTGTCAGCCCCATCACCTTCAGCTGTAAACCACCCCTGGTATCCGGCCATTACCAGTCCGTTACAGGAAGTGTAGAGACATCCTGTCACGTCATATACTGTCTCCGGAATAGTCTCTTCCTTTATTACTTTATTATTGTCATCTTTAACACAACTCAATCCCGAAATTATAAAAGCAACAAGCAGATAGACCATGTTTCTGAGAATCATTATTTATATATTCTTATTATTCCGATAGGATGATAATGTCCTTAGGCCTTAGAACTTTTTTATCATATCCTTTTAACATTGAATTGATCATTGCTAATCCTACCTGGGTGGAATTGACAACAGAGTTGGGAGCTAAAACCTTTATTATTTTAACCAGCCACATAAAATAATCATACATAAACTGGTAGCCTTTAGTCCGGGATTTAATACCTCGTAAGGGAATAATGGTACCCGGCCTGAACATAAAAGCCTGTTTAAATCCCAGGTTAAGCAGATCATTTTCTGTTTTACCCTTTACCCGTGCCCACATTATTCTGCCCTTTTCTGTTGAATCAGTGCCCTGGCCTGACACATAGGTGAATGTCATTTCCGGATTGATTTCAACCAGTGCCCAGGCAAGCGCCATCGTATAATCAAAAGTGATCTTTTTATACTCTTCCTCCTTCAATCCTGCTGAACTTATACCCATGCAAAAGAAACAACCGTCGTAACCAGTTAATTGATTGTGGACACCCGAGAAGTCAGTAAAATCTTTATGGATCAGTTCTTTCAGCTTTGGATGTTTAAAATCCAGGGCATTTCTTCCGATAACAAGAACCTCGTCAATTGCATCGTGGTCCAGACATTCCAGCAATACTCCCTTTCCAACCATTCCGGTAGCCCCGGTTATTATTACTTTTCTCATTATACTGATTTCTAGTTAATTTAGGATTTACTTATATGCTATTCAATAAAATCTGCTTCCTCTATCCTGGCAATTAAAACAGACATTGTGCCTTCATTTAAAGTCATCCATACCGGGTAGATGCAACTATTGTATGCTGCAATATCAATATAATCGCCGAAGAAAACTGTACCTGTTGGAAGAAATGAGTCTTCGCTGATCTTATAACTGGTGAAGGTATCTCCACCATCAACAGAGCGTGATAGCCTTACCTCAGTATCGAAGGTTCCTGTCCTGCCTCGGTCATAATATACAATATAAACAATACCGGTAAGCGGATCAACAGTAATATTATGAAAGAACTGATGGGTCTGTGTATTATCATCATTAACTCTCATGCGTTGACTCCATGTATTCCCGCCATCTGACGATTTCATCAGGAAGATATCAGTATTGCTGTTCCCGTTTCTCTGATCCGACCAGCAAATATAAATGTTCCCCTTATACTCAGAGTCGCTTATGTCACATGCAGTAAAAGGCAGTCCGTTGCACCTGTAAATTTCAGGTACGGAAAAGGCCCAGCCTCCGGGAATATCGGAAAGTATCCTGTCAGTTCCGAATGTATGACCTCCGTCGAGTGATTTATCAAAATAAATACCTTCCGGACCGCTCCAGGCAATATATATCTGGCCATCAGGTCCGACTGATGGTACAGCTCCTTCCATCGTGTTATCCCCGTCAAGGCAATCTCCCTCGGTATCGGATATCACTATCGGTTCACTCCACGTTCCGGAGTGATCTGAAGAGTATGAAAACCTTATCCTCGATTTATCTTCCGGCAGAGCTGACTCATACTTGTCAAACTCTGTCCATGCCATATATAAATTGCCCTTATAAACAGAATTTGTCATATCTGCTTCCAGCCATTCCTTGTCCTGTAGCTTTTCACCATGCAAACCAACACCAATCCCAATATCCCAGGTCTGCCCGCCATCTGCAGACTTCTGAACAACCATCTGATCAGCAATTACTGGTCCTTCAGGGTTGGAAAGGTGTCCATAATAAGCATTCCCCAGGTGATCAAACAGCACAACCGGATCACCATGAACTCCCATAACCGGTGAGATCATAACATTTTCACTCCAGGTAGTGCCTCCGGTGAAAGATGTGTATATCCAGTTAAGGTTTGATCCGACAATAATATTATCGGGATTCAAAGGGTTAATGGATATCGTTACTTCATTTGGTTTCAGATTTAAGACGCTGCTGACCCTGTAATTTGGGAAAGTAAGCTCCTTATCACCAGGTTTTTTCTCGCATGAGGACAGCGTTAAAACCACTGTTAAAAGAACAGTTAGTTTATAAATAGTTCTTGGGGAAATAAGGTTCTTCATGATCTGGTTTTACATCTTATGTATATATTAAAAGTACTTCTTCTGCAAAAGTACACTAAACTGCATTATTGTTATTTATAGATCCTGAGAATTTCTTAAATTAGTATGCACCAAATTTTAATACAATGAAACGATATCTTCTATTCTTAATGTTTTTTGTTGTTTTGAGTTCATGGTCATGTCAGGACACGAAATGGCGTCAGCTCTACAACGGTAAGGATTTATCAGGGTTTGAACAGGTAGGGCCAGGTAAATTTGTGGTTGAGGAGGGCCTGTTGAAGACTGTTGGTGGAATGGGTATGATTCTCTATCCGGCTGAAAAATTCAGCAATGTTACTATCCGTGTTGTATATAAGGTAAAGGATAATGACTGCAATTCCGGAGTATTTATAAGACTGCCTGAAAAACCGGCTGATGAATGGATAGCGGTAAATAAGGGATATGAAGTACAGATAGATAATGGTACAAGACATGTAGGAGGAGATTACCATTGTTCCGGAGTATTGTATTCCCTGACAAAGGCAATGGCTCATCCTCAGAACCCACCTGGTGAATGGAACACAATGGAAATTATACTTGAAGGTCCAAGAACTCTTGTAAGTATTAATGGGGAAAAGGTAACTGATTATACTGAAGGAGAACCCGTACCTTTAAAAACAAGGGATTTTGAACCGGAGAGAGGGCCGAGACCGGAATCAGGATATATAGGTTTGCAAAATCACGATTCTCTCTCTACAATCTATTTTAAGGAATTTGCCGTTAAACGGTTAAACTAATTAGGAGGATCTCATATGAAAAAAAGTAATCCAATGAATCGCAGGCAGTTTATGGTGAAGTCGCTGGCTGCTACTGCCGGCCTGGCAACAGGGTTAAATACTCTATCCGCCATGGATCAGAAAGCAAAATCCGACATTAAGATCGGATTGTACAGTATCACTTTTCTCGGAGTCTGGTATCGCGGAGAGGCCATGACACTTGAAAATATGATTAAGAAAGCCAGAGAGTATGGTTATTCAGGTATTGAAATAGACGGGAAACGACCCCACGGTAATCCGCTTGACTGGCCAACCCGGCGATGTAAAGAACTTCGGAATATGGCAGATGGGGAAGGTATTGAGATATATGGAGTTGCTGCAAACAATGACTTTAGCAGTCCGATTGCCGAACACAGGGAATGCCAGATCGCTTATGTCAAAGAGCTGATAAGAATGACATCCGATATTGGTGCAAAAACATTACGCCTCTTCCTGGGCTGGCCGGGAGTTACTTTGCATCCCCGAATAGCACAATACGATATAGCAAAGGACATATGGAAATACACCCATGAGAAATTTACTGAGGACGAAACCTGGTCGTGGTGCCGGGAGGGACTCGCAGAATGTGCAAAATATGCCGGAGAAGCAGGTGTTATCCTTGCTCTGCAAAATCATAAACCTGTTGTAATAGACTATACTGATGTACTTCGCATGGTAAAAGAGGTCAGTTCTCCAAACCTTAAAGTATCGTTGGATGTACCAATAATGGATGATAAGAGTCCTGAGAATATCCAGAAAGCAGCACAGGCAGTCGGAAATCTGCAGGTACTGTCCCATTTTGGGGGTGAATATGAAAGAGGTACCGATGGGAAGCCGGTTGGTCAGGGTTTCTACAGGGATTTCATTAAGTCAATGCACTCAATCGGATATTCGGGATATATGAGTTATGAGCTATGTCACCCCTTACCGCTTGTCAACGGACAAACAGTAGGGATAGAATTTGCCGAAAAAAATGCTCAGCTGGCCGCAGAATTTATGAAAGGAATAATCAGTGAAGTTACCTGACCTATTCGCATTTCAGGTTTGATCTCTGTATTTTCGATGGTTCTGCAAAGGCGCCAAATGATGAATTTTTAAACGAAGTACAGGCATCAGAAGTTTGTCCTTTACCTTCCTGTGCAAGACCAAGCTGAAAATAATACTTTGCTTTGGCTTCAGCATCACCCATATCCAGGTCAAGTCCCTTTTGGGCGTATTCTGCTCCCAGATCAAACTTCTTTTGTTTATTGTATATATCGGCAAAGTAGTAAAAGAGGTCCTTGTCGTCACCATATTTTGCAGCTTTATTCAGCAGACCAAGCGCTTCATCAAGATTATCAGCCTGGATTGCCCTCGATCCGGCAGCACGAAAATATTCAAGTGCAAGGGTAGAAGCCTGTTTTACCCTGGCTTCATTATTTCCGCCTGCCACCTTTTCAAGAAACAGATCAATCGTCTCCTCAAAAGCACTATTATTATTTTGCCTTATGTATATTAAAGCCTTGTTGTAAATTGAAGTCAGGTAACCAGGATTAATTGCTAAAACACTGTCAAATGCAAGTAGGGCATTATCATAATCATTCTTGGAAAAAAAATTGGTAGCCATGGTGTTATAAACCTGTACCAGGATCTTCACGGAATTATCTTTATTTGATGTGCTTCCGTATTTATCTGCTGCTGCAGCGGCTTTTTTCGCAGCATTAATTATTTCCTGTTCCGGTCTCTTTTCGTTCAAGTAGTTGTAGGCAACCTTAAAATACAAACCCGGCAACACCTGTACAGCTTTTTGTTTCAGATCATCTGTGGTCTCACCAGCCTGGTCCGACAGGACAATCACTTTCTCAAATGCCTCAATTGCAACCGGCAGATCAGTTTGCATCGCCTGCGCACCTTCATTATAAACCTTTATAACATCATTTCGTTCCTGCGCATTGAGGTTTGTACCGAAAATTGCAGTGACAATGAGTATCATTGCCATTTTTTTAATAACTCTTAAGCTCATTTAATTCAGATTATCAGATTATTATACTAATATTTCATTTTTTAAGGCTGTAAATATAGAATAATTTCTTATTTGATTTATTTAATAGTGATCAATCTCACTTTTAATTGATTTCTGGTTTAAACTGATTTGAACTGAATCACAATTGTTTATTCAGATTATGATATTCTCAGGAGTATACTTAACTTGTGATAAATAGTATTGTATACTTCTATAAACCAAATTTTCTTCTATGAAGGCAATGATATTAAGATCGATAACTGATGTTGGGAAAAATTCTGAACCCATGGTACCGATCGATTTTCCCGACCCGGTACCGGAGGATGATGAAGTCCTGGTTAAAATTCTTGCATGCGGAGTATGCCATACGGAACTGGATGAGATCGAAGGCAGAACTCCCCCTCCCCGGTTACCGGTTATTTTAGGACACCAGATTGTTGGTGAAGTGGTAAGTAGGGGAAAAGATGTAACAAAATTAAGAAGGGGAGACAGGGTAGGGATTGCCTGGATTTATTCTTCATGTGGAAAATGCGATTATTGTATTTCAGGAAAGGAAAATTTGTGCTCAGAGTTCAAGGCAACCGGGAGAGATGTTAATGGAGGGTACGCTGAGTATATTACTGTTAAAGAAGCCTATGCATATCTTATTCCCCCATTATTAACCAGTTCACAGGCAGCACCACTGCTATGTGCAGGAGCTGTAGGTTATCGATCGTTAAGACTTACCAATCTTAAGGATGGCCAGAATATTGGCCTTACAGGATTTGGAGCTTCCGCACATATTGTACTTCAGATTATAAAGTATAGCTATCCCAATACAAAAATATTTGTTTTTGCCAGGAGTGAAAGCGAAAGAGATTTTGCCAGGGAACTGGGAGCATACTGGACAGGTGACACTACTGATCCTGTTCCTGAACTGCTTGATTGTATTATTGATACAACACCCGCGTGGAAACCTGTTGTTGAGGCATTGAGAAACCTAAAACCGGGAGGCAGGTTGGTAATAAACGCTATCCGTAAGGAGGATATTGATAAAAATTACCTGGTAAACATTGACTATTCCAAACATTTATGGATGGAAAAGGAAATTGTTTCGGTCGCAAATGTCACAAGAAGTGATATTAAGGAATTACTCGACCTGGCAGCTGAAATACCAATCATCCCAGAAATTCAGGAATATAAACTTGAAGAGGCAAATATCGCTTTAACAGAACTGAAAAATAGAAAAATACGAGGGGCTAAAGTATTAGTTATACATTAAATCACATAAATATTTGTTCTATATCGCAATTTTACTCTGCAGGTATGGGATTATTACATCATTTTTATAATCACTCGTCCCGTCATAGGTAATGGTAACCACAGGGACTCCGGTTATTCTCTTTATTTCTCCCGTCATAGCCTCGGTAACTAAAGAAGGACAGCAAAATGCAGGATTTGCCTGGACAAAAAGTGATATTTCCGGGTAGTTTTCCATAAAATAAAATATTTTCAAAATATTTTCATAGGATTCACCGGAATGATATGGATTAATATTAAATCGTACAAGATGCTTTTCCAGCTTTTTAGAGTTAATTATTTTTTGTGGACCAAGATATTTCTCGAAGTACCGGTAGTATTTATCCTCCAGCAAATTCAGACATGAGCTTATCGTTCTTTGCTGTGCGGCAGTAATATATTCTCCTCTGTAAAGTGTTCGGCGTACAACATTATCGAGAGACATTTTAACTAAATCTGTATAAGGAGCGGTTATTACTTCACCTCCAGCTTCTTCAATAGATTGATTTAGTTTCTGATTAAAAATGTCGTTATCACATACATAAAAGTCCCCAAAAAGTGCAACTTTCGGTTTATCACCTTCAGACCGGGGTATCCTGTCAAAGAGGTATATAACTTCAGAAACTGCCTTTTCCATTGTCTTTTTGCCAAGAAAAGCCTTTTCAAGAATGCCAACGGTCTCATTTATTACCTGATCAGTGTCACCTCTGTTTATCTCATAGGGTCTTATTTTGTACGCTACCATCCGTATTAAGCCCCCCAGCAGGTAAGCAAAATAGGCATAATAGCAGGCACTTAGCGATATCTCAAGATGTGTGAGCAAACCACTGTACACATGTGCTTTCTCAAAACCATGCCCGTAATTCTCAAGAATGCTTTTAAGATATTCAGGATAAAGCCTGAGATTGCATGTAATCTTTGTATCAATAGCCCATAGCATTGTATCTACAGGATTTAGCTTGTTTTCCTCTATATACTCGATAAATTCCTGCGCTATTATGTTTATTGGCAGGCATTGCCCGGAATTATGTGCCATACTCTTCTTGATAATCATATCACTTGAATTCATCAGCCGGGCATCAATCCCGTTTCTTTTCAGATTTGAAACCAGTAAAGGGGACACAATAGAATCCCACATTGGGAACAACAATGTTTTGCCTGCAATGGTTCTTGATATCTGCGGGAAAATTTGCCCTATATCCAATTCAGGTTTTATATTGCTTATTGAAGCATGATTTATAAATGATCTTACTGCAGCTTCAATTCTGGTTTCATAACCCAGGTTCGAATCGTGTTCATCAATTTGCAGAATAAGATATGGCTTCTGACAGCTATTGAATATCTTCCTGAAGTATTCAATTATGAAAGAATCGGGAGCACATTTGAAGGCAGTAATTAATACCGGGTACAGATTCTTCGTTTTAGCTACAATCTTTGCAACTTCGAGTATTTTAGCAACATAATACCAGGGGACCTTCTTTAACAGTATTGTGATATCTTCCGGGTCTATGTTATCTGAGGAAATCATATCCTGATAGAAAGATTTAATTCCCAGGCTGTTAAAAATATCGGGGATCCCTTTGTTAAGAGTCTTTGAAAGAACTATATAGGGCCTTCCCAATAGTACAACCGATATACCTTTATCAGGTTGAAATTGTTTCTTAAAAACAGTGCTCAGCTGCTTCTTCTGTCTGGAATAGTATGATAATGCTTCATTAAAAGCGTTATATACTGTATAATAATTTGTACCGTTTTTTAATAACGGTTTCAGGCACTGAAAGAGTTTTTGCGCAACATGAAATTTCCCTTTTGGGAAACTTAAAAGAGGGGATAAACATTTATTTGGAATATTATTTAATTTCAGGGAATAAACCAGAGATGCACTAAATTGCGTGTAATAACAATAATGTCCATTATCATCTTTTGAATTTTCCCTTGTTTGAAGCAATACAGGCAGGAAGATATAATCGACCTTATCAGATAGATAGACTACATGACCAAAGATTGAATTAATCGGTGAACAGAACTCGGCTCCCGCCATGCATCTGCCTGTTTTCACCGGATCCTGATAATCCTCGCTGGTTATGGTTTTGATTGCCAGATTATTAAAAAACCTTTTCCATAGGGCTAATTCCTCAAAGAGATGAAGCGAAGAGGGTATTCCAATGGTAATATCATGCTTTATCTTTTTGACGGACTCTGATAAAAATATTTTATTTCTGTTTTTTAAGAGATCGAAGTCAGCCTTGTTTTTGGAAATAAAATGTTGGGTTTCATAATCGCGCCCGCACATAAATCCAAAGGCAACCTTTTCTCCTGAAACAGTTGTCAGACTAATGCAACAATGGTTCGTACAAATATTGCATGTTTCGTTTTCTATTGTGATGTCCTCACGGTAAAGGTCAATGCCTCTGAAACCTGTCGTATTTATTTTCTGTTCGTGAAGCATTAGTGCCGTTCCCAGTGCGCCTGTCAAATGGCAATATTTTGATACATATACTGGCTTTTTTAGTCTCTGTTCAAAAGCAGCAACCAGAGATTTGTTTCTTGCTGTAGCGCCCTGGAAACAAATATTTTGTCCAATAGATGCCTCTGTTGCAACTTTTTGCAAATAGTTCTCTGTAACCGAATGCAATACCGTTGCAAGAATCTCATTCGAGGAGTAACCGGAATTCAGAAGCTGGCTGATATCGCGTCCCATAAAAACAGCACAGCGATCACTGGCCAGGGGCGCACTCACATTTTCAACCGTTTGGGCATAATCTGATAATGAGCAGTCCAGCTTCTTAGCCTGTTCCTGAATGAAACTTCCGGTACCTGCCGCACACACACTGTTCATTTGTGAAAATGTGACATACCCGTTTTGCATCAGCGTGAACTTTGCATCCTGACCTCCAATTTCGATAATGGTATCTGTCTGGGGATTTAATTCATAAGCCGCCCTGGCGTGTGAGGTAATCTCATCTATTATTATGTCGGCATTTATTATTTTTCCGATAAACTTCCTTCCTGAACCGGTTGTCCCGGCACTTGTTATTGTAAAGTTAATTTTCTTTTGCCTGGAGAGATTATCAATGGATTCAAAAATGGACTTAACAGCCGATACGGGTTTCCCGACGGTGTAGGTATAAAAGCCGGCAACAGCATTTTTCTCATTATCAATTAAAATAGCTTTGGTACTTGTTGAACCAATATCAATGCCTGCATATACTCTGTAGTTAGCATGAGGCTCTAATTTGGCATAGATATTTACTTCAACTTCTGAAGGATGGCAGGAAATCACAGGGATGAAGTGTATGGATTCCTCATTTACAAAAGCCGGGTAGTTGCCTGAGTTTAATAATAGTGGTTTATGGAAATATTGTTTTACCGTATCTGCTTGTACCAGAATATCATCGAAAGAATTTATTTTTAAAGGATATGTATCAGCCTCTTCTTTCAGGTGCATAAGTCCGGCACCAATAGCTCCGACAAGATGAGAATACTCGTTATGTAAAAATCTGGTTTTTAACTCTGTTTCCAAATATCCCCTTACAACCAGATTCCTGGATACACCCCCGGTCATTAATAATGGAAAAGCGGGAGCCTCTTTCTTAAAAACCGTATTGATAATGTTTTCAGCAAGCCCTCTGCACAGGCTGTCGCATATAGCATCGACAGAAAAACCTCTTTGTTGAGCATGAATAATATCTGTGTTGGCAAAAACTGTGCAGCGTGAGGCTATATTGGGTACTTCCTCTCTGTTAATTAACGCTTTTTCACAAAGTTCCTCAATCCCGGAAAGGTTTAACCTGTCTGCCTGCTGGTCAAGAAAACTGCCTGTCCCGGCCGCACAGGATGTATTTAATTTTGTAGATTGGTAATTACCATTAATGTCAAAATTAATTAACATGAATTTCTCAGCACCAATATGTAAAACTGAAACAGCATTTCTGCATAAAAATCTTGCAGCTGCCATAATTGCCACCTGGGTGTTGTAATTCCGGACCAGTTTATTATCTAAACAATTGGTTGAGGAGGTACATGCAACCCGACTTATTCCGGATAGATCGAAGATCTTAGCCGCCTCTGAAAAAGCTTCGCTGATATTACCCTTATGAAACCGGTAAAACTGGCGCAGAATTTTACCTTCCAGGTCCAACTGTACTAAAGAAAGTGAAACAGAGCCAACGTCAACACCAAGAACTGAATCCCGGTCATGAGAGACTTTAGACATATTGTTTCCCTTTCTTATTAACTGCCTTAGTTAACTTTTACACATTTAAAGATACGTTATAAATATAATTATTAATAAAAAAATCATTTAAAACAATTCTTTTAACTTTATGATATATTAAACCAAAAAAACCCCTTACTATGGAAAAGAAGAGAATCAATCGCAGGACTTTTTTGGGAACAGGACTAGCCGCCGCCGCCACAGTAACAATTGGAAAACCATTTGTTTCTGACGAAACGAACAATGCAATCCCGGTAAAGAAAAACGATGAGCATCCGTTCAATCCGGTAACATACAGTGCAATGCCAACCCGTTCATTTGGCAAAACAGGATATAAAGTAGGTGTATTAAGCCTGGGTGGCCAGGCTACCCTTGAAATCAAGGGTAGGGAAGAGGAATCGGAAAAGATCATTAACCGTGCTATCGATCTGGGAATAAATTATATCGATACAGCTGCTTCATACGGACAGGGGGTGAGCCAGTTAAATATTGGCAGGGTAATGAAAACCCGTCGCAACGAGGTATGGCTTTCAACAAAAACCCACGACAGGACCTACGACGGATCGATGCGTTTGCTCGAAGAGAGCCTTACCAACCTGCAGACAGACCACCTCGATACATGGCAGTTACACAATGTACAAACTCAGGATCACGTAGATAAGATATTTGCATCCGATGGAGCCCTGAAGGCAATGGAAAAAGCCAAAGCCGAAGGGATGGTCAGACACATTGGAATAACCGGACACTTCGAACCGCTTGTTTTATTGGAAGCCATAAAACGTTATCCATTCGACTCTGTTTTAATGGCAGTAAATGCTGCCGACATTCACTATCTCAGTTTTAAGAATTACCTGTTGCCAGAAGCTCAGAAACAGGGGATTGCCATTATCGGGATGAAAATAGCCACCCGTGGTCGCATGCTCTCGAACTGGACACCCCCGCCACTGGAAGAACAAACCGATGCCCGCCTGCGGACACCTAAACCGGGAACCATTACAATAAAGGAGGCTCTTACCTATAACATGAGTCTGCCTGTAAGTACATCCATAATCGGTGTTGACAGCGTGGCACAGATTGAGGAAAATGTTAAGATCGCTTCCGGATTTACACCACTGAGCCAGGCTCAGATGGAGGAGATAGAGTTTAAAACCTTACCCATAGTACGCCAGGGATTGTATTTTCGCCGCTGGGATATAGGTGTTTGAGAACACTTGAAATTTCAGCTATTGGAATTCAAAGTTTTTTCACCCGACAGATTTTATTTGTATCATGTCAGAAGGTCCATCCGGATTGATTTCATAACTGAATCCTTTTTCCGATGCGTTCATAATCAAGACTTTGAAAAGTATGAGATTTGACAGAATCGCTTCAGCTCTGCGTGATGATATTCCTGCAATCTTCCTGAACATTGAGAATGAAATTGATCCGTTTTTCCCCAGATAATCCATCAGGGAATTTTCAGCCTTTCCGAATTTTACCAGGACACCTGATTTCTTCTCCTTCTTCCTCCAGACATGCAGCAGGACCCTGTTTGCAATAAGGTTTTGATCGTTATGTCTGAAGTATGAAAGCCACTTCCCGTTTTCATCTTTAACCTGGTACGGTCTTTTGTCTCCCTTGACCACCACAACCTCTACAATGGTTTTTCCCTCTGCAATGTGTTGTTTTATAGTGAATGTTATTTTGGGCCGGCAATAAAGTACTGCAGCTGTATCAACCATATAGATCTCTTCATCAGATTCAATTCCTGCTATACTGCCATTATCCCTTACCCCTATAAGAATTCTGCCACCATCGCTGTTGGCGAAAGCCGATAGTGTCCTTGCGATCTTCCGGCTGTCGGAAACACAGTATTTGAAGTCAAGCTGTTGATTTTCACCTTCTGCAATAAGTTTCTTCAAGAAGTTGTCCATGTTTAAAGGATGTCATTGAATCTCGGAAAGACTTTTTTTCAATACTTAGTCTTATGAAAATTGAAAATGTTAATTTAGGAAAATAATTAATAATGATGTCAGAATTTTAAAACGAATAAGTTATCATTTCCGAGTTATGAATCCAATTAAAATAAGAGAATTTGCAGCCTCTTTTCAGAAAAGCAGGATATTATTAAGCGCTTTTGAGCTTGATCTGTTCACAAATATTGAGGAATCAGGCACCAGGAACAATCAGATCGCCAGCAAATTGCATTTGAATGAGCATGCCTGCGAACGTCTGCTGAATGCGCTGGTATCTTTAGGTTTTCTTACCAAGAGAAACCAACTTTTTTACAACACCCCTGAGAGTTTTACCTTCCTGTCAAAAAATAGTCCGGAATATTTAGGAGGTCTTATGCATACAAACCATCTCTGGAACACATGGAGCAATCTTACCAGGGTAGTAAAAACCGGTAAATCGGCCAACCCGTCAGAGATAAATGTAAGAGGCGATGAGTGGCTATTCTCTTTCATTACTGCAATGCACGACAGGGCAAAGAAACAGGCACCTCAACAGTTAAAGAATATTGATTTGTGCGGAATAAGATCTTTGCTTGATGTAGGAGGGGGCTCCGGAGCCTATTCTATGGAATTTGTTTCACGAAAACCTGAAATAGAAGCCAGTGTTTTTGATTTACATAATGTTATTCCAATCACAAAAAAATTCATTGAGAAAGAAGGTTTTGCAGGTAGAATTACGACATATACCGGCGACTACACCGTTGACGATCTTCCTGGAGGATTCGATCTGGTATTCCTGTCGGCAATAATTCACAGTAATTCGCTGGAGATAAATCAGAATCTGATTTCCAAATGTTATAAATCTTTAAACATTAATGGCAAGATTGTGATCCAGGACTGGATAATGAACAATGACAGGACGCAACCTGAGTCGGGAGCCATATTTGCGATAAATATGCTTGTGGGCACTGAGGCTGGTGATTGTTTTACAGTGAAGGAAGTCACGGATATGCTTAACAAAGCAGGATTTAAAAGTATTTCACGAATTGAATTTGAGACAGGCTTAAGTCAGGTGACTGCTCATAAGATTTAGACTAAGCTTTCCGCCAGGTTCATTTAAGACAACTATTAATTCTGATAATTTTTATGAAAGTGAAATATTCAGATCTCTCATAATTGTTATTTTTATCTTTATTTGTCATTGTAAAAAACTTTGTGTTGAGATCCTTTCAATATTTATAATTTTCTAATTATGAATAAATTAACCATCAGACCTTATAATGTTATTGACAATACTTCTCTGCAAACGGTTTCAGTTAATCAGCCCCTGACTGATGGTGATCCCATAGAAATTGAAGGAGAATTATACTTTGTATGTGAACAGGATATCAATCAAGAAGCAGATATTCAAATGATTGGGGTGATCCCACTGGTTGTAAGAAATCCGTCTAAAGTGTCAAACATTAAAAAATATATCGAGTGTCTATCAATAGCTCACAGAAAAGTGCTGTTCAAGAATAAGAAAGGAGCTTGTGATCTCGAAAACTGCGATGAAATGATAATATCATAATTACTTATCACATAATTCCTTTACAAAACTGAAATAAATATTTCTTTAGTATGAATTGCGCATAACTTTTTCTGCAAGCCCTTTATAAAAAGGGAAGAGTCCGTTTTTGAATAAATCTGCCTTAACTGTAAAATAAAAGAAGTTTCTTATTTAATATAAAGAAATCAGATTGCTTATCGAATTGCTGTCTGTATATTTGATCTTTGTGGAAATCACATAAAGAGATCATAAAGAAGTTTAAAAATCCGAACAAAATAATAATAGTATTAATACAATACTGAATGAAAAACAAAACAGCAGTTTTATCATCGGAAAGAACAGTAGTGTTTGCCGGAGCTACAAAGGCTATCCCGGCAATTGTATTCTTTCTGCTTTTTTTATGTGGATCCGTTGAATCCGCTTTAGGACAGGACCTGCTAATATTAAAAAGCGGAAGGGAGATAAGAGCAGTTGTTGTGGAAGAGGGTGTTGATATAATAAAGTACCGGGAGTTTGATAATCCGACTGGTCCGCTATACTCAGTTACCAAAGATAAAGTGGCTTCGGTAAAGTATGATAAGTCATCAAAAGAGATTAAGAATACTAATGTCAGGGAGACTGGAAAGCCTGTTGCTGAAGCTCCGGAACAAGAGAACAAATCAGGTCTGCTTACTGCAAGAAAGAGAAATGTTTATCTCGAAGGAGTGGTACAGGCACCGAGAAGTATGAGGCTAATAATGGAAGATCAGCCAGAAGCCCTCAGGTTGTACGAATCAGGAAGAAAATTATGCAGATTAAGTAACAGTTGTGCATTTGGTGTGATGATTACCAGCTTTATTTTTACCCAAAATGTAAATAAGAAAGAGACTTCTGAGGAAAAAATACGTGCCGGCATTCCTGGTCTGGTAATAGATGGTGGTTTTATAGTTGCTGCTATAATAATGTCCGCTACAGGAAAATCAAAGATCAGGAGTTCAGTGAATATGTACAATTCTGCTGTTAACAAACCGGTCTCCTACACACTGGATTTCGGTTTACAGGAAAACGGCATTGGCTTGGCCCTGAAGTTTTAGGAAAAATATCTATTCATCAAGCACCGGATTTTTCATTTTTGAGTAAAAGGACCATTGAAACCCAAAGCTTATATAAGGACCGTTCCATTTAATTGCTAATAGTTCTTCGCTAGGCGGTTCAACATAAAAGTTGTAGTATTTAGTTGGGTCGACGGCTCTGTCTTCCCACATAACTTTTATTTTCATAAAGCGGTAGCCTCCTCTTAAACTGGCTGTGAATCTTTTTGATATAAGCCAGTCGGCTCCCAGAGCAGCGTGAAAGCCCATTCCGGCATTTCCATAAATATTATGCGACGTATTACTGAGTTTAATATCACCACTCATAAATGCAAGATCCAGGCCAGGCTCAATTATTGCCAGGAGACTGTTTTTATGGTTTAATGAACGGCCATAATACATAGTAATACTGGTATAAAAATTTTTAAGTTTAATATCGTAAGAACCATTACTATTTGTAGCAGAGATTGCATCAGAAGGGGTAATAAAAAACTGTACTTCATCGCCTATCCAGTTCCTTTTCATGTTCCCCAGGGCCATGTTCATCTTGAAAATAAAGGGAAATGAGAGAGGATTTCCTCCGATAGTGGCATTTGGGTCCCCCAACCTGTTGCGCCAAAAGACCAGCAGCCTATCATCCGGATTCCTGTTAAAATTTTGTGCTCCCCCTCCAAAACTGAACTTTACTGCATTCATGGTACCTGCATTTTCAATGGCTGCTACAGGTTTGTTATCAGCTGCCGGTTGACCCGCCTGAGTATAATCAGCAATTATTCCATCCTTGTAATGGATGCTTTTAACATCGCTTATAAAAACTGAGTAAATTGCTGCAGGTTCAGCTTGCCCGAATTTTTTATATTTTATTTCTGTATCATTCTTTTCAACAATAATTGCTGGAATGACCTGGCCTGTCTTCACAAAAATTGTATCCTGGGCTTGCAATAATAATGGAAATGCAAATAGAAAAAAAAAGAGGAGTTTCGTTCTCATAGATACGTAATTAAGGTTGTTTAGGGTATAATTACTCAAATCTAATTATTATTATTCTTTTTAATTAACTTTATGAGTTAAACATTTCCCCCGAGCCCGTGAAAAAATTGTTAATTCTTATTGTGGCATCAATAAACTCGTTTTTGATGTGCCAATCTCAACCCTGGACCAAGGCTGAATCTCAATACAAAAGATTTATTGAGGAGGGAAGATATGATTCAGCACTCTATTATGCTGAAGAATCGGCTGCAATAATGCGGGGTACATCGGGTGAAGATAATCTGCCGTATTGTAACTCTCTTCACAATCTTGCCTACTCTCATTACTATCTGGGCAATCTTAAAAAGTCAAAATATTTCATATTGAAAGAGGCTGGATTGAGGGAATCCCTGAAAAAAGCCGATGATGCCCAATATGTGAATTGTCTGCAGGCTGCCTCAATAATTTGTCGCAAAGCAGGTGAATATGAGGAGGCACTAATCCATATCAGGAAAGCTGACAAAAAAGCAATGGGTCTCTATAAAAGTGATAGCCCTGAATATGCTGAAATCTTATATAATTATGCCGGAGTATATCATGATTTTGGTTGTGCAAAGAACGACATGATCTATCTTAATCAGGAAGATAAATACCTTAAGCGGGCAGAAGTGATATACGCTAAATATGGAGATAAGACGAAGTATGAAACTCTGATGAATCAATCTGACCAGGCTGCATGGAACAATAATATCGGAAACATGCCGGCGGCAGAAATAAAGCTTTCTCAGGTTGCTGAATTTTGTATAAAAGAGTTTGGCCCTGAAAGTCAGGGTTATGCAGCTGCTCTCAATAACCTTGCGGTACTTTATTATAATTCGGGGAATTATAAGCTTGCAGAGAATAATTTTATTAAAGCTATCGGGATACTTAAAAAAAGTTCAGAATCTGGTCGGGTAGAAACAGCCATCTTTCTAAATAATCTGGGAGCTATGTACTATGAAATCGGGAACTTTGAAATTGCATCCTTAACTATTACTGAGGCTGGTGAAATAGTGAAAAAGGTTCATCAGCAAGATAATCCTGCTTATGCTGTGATGCTTAATAACCTTGCCTCAGTAGCCCTTTCAGAAGAGTATTATGCAAGCCCGGAAAAGAAGAGCCGTGAAAGATTATCTAACTCCGGGAAATTGATCACTAAAGCTGATTCAATTTTCAGATTAAACTGTCAGAATCCACACCCATCCTACCTGGCTATTAATTATAACCTTGGAATTTGGTATAGTCTGAATGGTGACAGGAAAAAGTCAATTCAGACTTTTACCAGTATGGCTGAAGAATCAAATTTGTCTCTCAGGGTGGTTGCAATGATGAATAAGATGAGCATGTCGGCAAAATTACCACAAACTCTGAATATCGATCCAATCCCTGAACCGGTTATAATTCCCATTAGTAACAACCTCTATAATGAGGTAAGCGCTTCAAATACTAAAGCCAGTGTTTCAAGTGATGAAATGAAAGGTTTAGTAACTGCTCTCATCAGAGCGACTATAGGAAGAGCAACAAACATCAAAAAGGCCGTTGGACAATATCATCCTGCATACGGAGAAATATTGAAATCATTAATTACTGTTTATGCAAATATTGATGATTTTAAAACTGAAGAGGAGCTTACGCTTGAATATGTCAATGTAGTAAATCATAAAATGCTGCAGGACTTTACTTATCTCTCAGAAGTTGAGAAAGAGATGTATTACAAGACACGCCTGGCTGATGCATATGCTTTTTCCTCGTATTCGCTCATGAGGAAAAGGGCCAATCCCCTGATTACCAGACATACCTATGATAATATTCTGCTTAACAAAGGATTAATGCTTAAGTCAAGCACAGCAATGCGTTTAGCAATTCTTAACAGCAATAATCCTGATCTTTTAAAGCAATATGATGAATGGATAGTTCTGCAGAAGGAGATCTCTGTACTTTATTCAACACCTGTGGAGATGCGTGATAAAGATATTACTGCACTTGAGAGTAAAGCCAATTCGCTTGAAAGATCTCTTGTGGCCAGCTCGCAGGATTTCAGCGACTACAGAAAGGGATTACAGATCACATGGGAGGATGTGATGAAGAGCCTTAAACCAGATGAGGCAGCAATTGAATTTACCGACTTCAGAAGAATGGAAAAGGACGGGGGTGATGCAGTTACATATTGTGCACTGGTGCTAAAAGCAAATTCAGAATACCCGGAAATGATCAAACTTTTTACAGAAGATCAGCTTACAGCCATTATCAGCAACAGTGGCACAAATAATATTAACGATATAAATGATATTTATGGTACAATCGGCAGACAGGAAGAAAAGCTTTACAACCTCATCTGGAGGCCAATTGAAGAATATCTGGCCGGCGTGAAGAATGTATATATCTCACCATCGGGGCTCCTTAACAAAATATCATTCCCGGCTATAAGCAACGGGAGAGGCATCTATTTATGCGATAACTATCAGATTCAGATAAAAGGCAGCACAGGGAATCTAACCGGACAGAACTTTTTTGATCCGGGTAAAGATCCTGCTGCACTTGTTTTCGGAGGAATTCAATATGGTAATGATAATTCGGAATCACAGGTCTGGAATTATCTGGAGGGCACAAAAAATGAAGGAGATGTAATTAACAGTATCCTTGAAAAAGGGAATATAAAGGTTAACTATCTGACGGATAATAACGCTACTGAAACATTCTTTAAACTTAATGCACAGAAATACAATATTTTACATCTGGCCACACATGGATTCTTTTTTGCTGATCCGAATGAAGTGCGGTTTGAAGAAAAAACTAAAGATGTTGAATATGGTCAGGTAACTTTTCGCGGGGCGGCACGAGGTTTCGGTGTCAATAGTTTTGTAAATAATGATAATCCATTAATGAGATCGGGTCTTGTTCTGGCTGGCGCAAATGATGTTTGGATAAAACCCGAAAAAGGTGAAGCAGAGGATGGAGTACTGACTGCACAGGAAGTGACACAAATAGATATGCGTAAAAACGATCTGGTTGTTTTATCGGCTTGCGAAACAGGACTGGGTGATATTAAAGGGAGCGAGGGGGTATATGGATTGCAGCGAGCCCTGAAAATGGCAGGAGTAAAAAATATTATCATGAGCCTTTGGCAAATCCCTGATAAGGAAACCGTTGAGTTTATGGGATCCTTTTATAATAATTTGTTAAATATGAAAGATATACGGGATG
>Ga0214473_10000437_pt1 | contig 58742 bp, 49 predicted proteins | sample RVTome_7_FD_203509 | JGI IMG/M metagenome (GOLD analysis project Ga0214473, IMG submission 203509) | Soil microbial communities from uranium-contaminated site in the Upper Colorado River Basin, Wyoming, United States - RVT98D197 | ecosystem: Environmental > Terrestrial > Soil > Contaminated >... | reverse complement strand
TGCGCGTTACCGTATTCGGCCTGGAAGCCGCCGGTGATGATGTCGACCTGTTCGATCGAGGCGGTGGAGAACTCCAGCGGGGTCGTGTCCTCGCTGCGGGATCCCACTTCTTCGTCGAAAATCCAGCCCTGTCCCTGACGGAACGGGTCGGCGGTGAAGTTACGCACCATCACGCCGTCGACCACCATCGCCTCCTCGCCGATACGACCGCCGCGGATACGCATGCCACGACTCATGGCGTCACGGCCGCCAACATCGACACCGGCTTCGAGGATCAACATGTCATCGAGTCTCTGGGCCGGCACTTCAGCGATTCTCTCCGCGGTCAGACGCTGCTTGGTGACAGTGTTGTCACGCGGCATAAGGACTTCCGCCTCTCCTTGGATCGTAATGCCTTCCAACTGCACTACGGTAGAGCTGAGAGTGGCGTCGACAGTGGTGGTTTGCCCGGCCAGGATCAACGTATTGGCCACCGTGGTCTTCTGGTAGCCGGTGAAGGTAAAAGTGATATCCCGCGGGCCGGGTGGGACGTTGAGGATAAAAAAGTAACCATCCTTATTGGTTACATTCCCCAGGCGCGTACCCTCGATCACGACCTGGGCGCCTTGCAGCGGCTGGCCTGTATCCTTGTCCTTAATGGTACCCTCCACCTTACCGGTGGTGAGCTGGGCCGCCGCATTGACTGCCAGCAGCGAAATCAGGGCCAAAATTGCTGCCGCAGATCCTATAAACGATCTTTGCTGCATAAAATCCCCCACTAAATTAGGTAGGTTGGAAATTCTGCAACCGGCAAAATACGGGCTGTCTTACATAGGCTTACCTCCAAGTTTCGGGTTCAGGACGAGTTGCCTGCGGATTAAACCAGACAGGGTATTTGGGATCGGCCTGCTGGTCCTCCTTTCGCTGGGGTCGGCTCCGCTCATCGCGGCGCTGTCTGTTGTGACTGATCCGAGCAGAGGGCTGCCCGGTCAAAGGTCGTGCTTCACACCGGAAATCGGTGCGCCATCGACCATACTGTTCTCCTGGGCATCGGGGAAAATCACTCCCGAAGTATGCAGTGCTTCTCTGATCGTATATGTCGATACCGGTTTTTCGAAATAATGATCGGCGCCCAGACGATAGGCCCGTTCCCTGATTTCCGGGTTACCGAAAGCGGTTATCATAATTATTACCGTTTCCGGCTGCCTCTTCTTGATGTGGCGGATCAGATCGAGTCCTTCCTCACTGGATTCTCCTCCCAGACGGAGGTCGAGAATCGCCACGGCGTAGCTGTTTTCTTCGAGAAGCTTGATCGTTTCTTCCTTGGTCTCGATCGCATCGACGATGAAATTGTGGCGCTGCAAAACTTTCCCGTAAGCGAACAGCACCGCAGATTCATCATCGACCAAAAGGATTCGCCTGGACATTCAATGATTCCTTACGCGGGGTTCAATCCAAGATAGATAGACAAAAAGGATGCCACAACTCCGTCTCGTTATATTCTATTGAAATTCAACGGCTTACGCCTAAGCCTGCGGACGATTCATTCTCATATCCGCAAAATGCCTATGCATATCTGAGAATCGCCGCCGTCGATTCTATAAGCGAGAATCGGGAATCAAATGCCAATCCCCCGGGACCGGCCAATGGAATCAGCCCCTGGAGTCGGATATTTTCTTGAGCTTACGGTACAATGTAGCCAACGAAATGTTCAGGGCCTTGGCGGTCTTTTTCGTGTCTCCGCCGAAACGGTCGAGCACGGAACGGATGTGCAGCTTCTCCAGGTCTTCGAGGTCGAGCACGCGGTCGGTGGCATAGGCGGCCGCCTCCACACTCTGCAATCCGCTGAAATGTTCCGGCATAAGCTGGCTGCCGCGGGCCAGTAACAGGGCGCGCTCCAAAACGTTGCGCAACTCCCTGATGTTGCCGGGCCAGGAATAAGAATTGAGCAGGTCCATCACCATGCCGCTCAATTCGGCCTCCGGGGCGCCGAGCGAGACCAGGAGGTGGCGCACCAGACTCGGCAGGTCCTCCATCCTTTCACGAAGCGGAGGGAGCCGGATGGGAAAGACGTTGATCCTGAAATAGAGGTCCTGCCTGAACGCTCCATCCCTGGTCCTCTGCAGCAGGTCCTGGTTGGTGGAACAAATCAGCCGGAACTCGCTCCTTCTCAAGTGCACCTCGCCCAGACGGCGGTAGTTTTTTTCCTCGATCACCTTGAGGAATTCGGCCTGGACCGCGGCCGGTATGTCGCTTATTTCATCCAGAAAGAGAGTGCCGCCATCGGCCACTTCGATAAGCCCGGGCTTGTCCTGGGTGGCACTGGTAAATGCTCCCCGGGCGTGCCCGAACAGCTCGCTGGCGAACAGTTCACCCTTGAGCCCGCTGCAGTTGATTTCTACGAAAGCCGCCGAACTATTGCCGCTGTTGTCGTGAATCCAGCGGCCCAGTACGCCTTTGCCCGAACCGGTCTCCCCGTAAATTAGCACCGTCGAATCGTTTTCGGCGGCCAGGGAGGCGAGTTCGCGCACCTTTCTCATCACTTCGCCTGCGCCGAAAAAAGGCTCAATCCTCTTGTCCAGCCTCTGGGTCGTAATCTGCTTTCTGCGAAGGGTGCTGACCTCGAGGCTTTTGTCGAGGATGATCTTGAGGTCTTCGAGACTGACCGGCTTGGTAAGGAAGTTGTCCGCTCCGCGTTTGATCGCTTCCACCGCCGCCGGCACGTCACCGTGGCCGCTGATCACCACGATGGCGGTGGCGGGGAATTTCTCGCGCACCGCGCTGATCCACTCGATACTCTTGCCGTCCGGCAGCATCAAATCCAGGAGTACGACATCATAGCGCTTGGCTTGCCAGGCTTCCCGTCCTTCGGCCAATGAGGAAGCCGTATCGACATTGAAGCCGGTCCTGGAGAAGTACTTCGAGAAACCGAACTGGATGGCCGGATCGTCATCGACCAGCAGCAGACTTTTTTTCATTGACCGGCTTCCTTGCAGAGAGGCAAGTACACCTCGGCCCTCAGCCCGGGTGGAGGATCATTGTTGACTAAGTTTATTCTGCCGCCGTGGGTTTCGACGATATTTTGCACGATGCTAAGCCCTAAACCGGACCCTCTGCTCCGGGTGGTGAAGAACGGCTTGAACACTTCCTGCATCACCTCACCGGGGATGCCGCTTCCCTGGTCGATCACCGCAATAAGCACGTGGCCTTCCTCGGGCTGATCGAAATCTACCCGGATTTCGGAATTTTCCGGACTGTGCTGAGCGGCATTTTCGAGCAGATTGAGCAGAACCTGCTTCAGCTTAGTGCTATCCCCCAGAACTTTTGGGTTCCCGGTGCGCTCACGCTGTAACAGCCGCACCGTCCTTTCGCTCATGGCTGAAGACTGTTTCCAGATTTCAACCGCCCCCCTGCAGATATCCGCAACCGGGCAGCTCACAAACTCCGTCTTTTTGAGCGGCTTACCCAGCTCCAGCAGGTCTTTCATCAGGGTGGAAAGACGGTCGACCTGGGTTCGGATGTGATTGAGGTACGGTTTATAGTCCGATTTGTCGCCGATTTCCTGGATCAGCGCCTCACTGATGGCCAGGATCGCATTCAGGGGGTTGCGTACCTCGTGCGCAACCCCCGAGGCCAGACGGCCGATCACTTCCATCCGCTGCGCTTCCTTCAGCTGCGCCTCGATCCGCTTGCGTTCGGTGATGTCATGGATACTGCCCTGAATGAAGTAATCGCTGCCATCGGTGGCCGGATGCACGCTGGAGGTGACCAGGCAATCCATCGCCGTACCGTCTTTTTTCTTGAACTTGATTTCGTAATCCCTGACGAAGGTTCTTCTTTCGAGCTGTTCGATATAAACGTCCCGGTCAGCGGGATTTACGTAGAGGTCGCGGGCATCGATCCGCTGGATTTCATCCCGCGTGTAGCCGAACAGGGCCAGCATTTCCGGATTGATGTCGATAAAGCGGCCGTCCCGGGAGGTGATCGAGCGGGCCACGCGGCCCTCCTCGAACAGCCGGCGGTACCTTTCCTCGCTTTCCCGCAGAGCTTCCTCGCTCTTCCGGCGCTTGGTGACGTCGTTGAAGATCAGAACGTGGAGGGGATTATCCATTAACTCGGTTCTGACGTACTTGACTTCGAAGATCCGGCCCTTGAGCTGCGGGTCCTTCATCTCGACTTCGCATTCGAGCGGGATCCTGAACTGGTCGATCCGGAAGCGGGACTTGCGGGTATAGATCCGGACGTCGGAAAACTGGGCGGCGCCGGAGTACGTATAGAATCCCACGTGGTTGGGCGAATCGTAAATCGCATTGTGATCGATGTACTCCAGGTCCGGCAGGGTGAGGCCGGTGTCGAGGTTTTTTACCCGCCGACTGATCCTTCCCCCGGTGCGCTCTACCTCGATCCGGTAGACCGTGTCCGGCTCCAGGCTCTCCGGCCGGCTGATTACGTCCGCGCTCTGTTTCTGGATCCGGCCCAGGGTGTTGTAGTTCGAACCCAGGCAGGCGGTGTAACCGTAGACGTCCGGGACCAGCTCCTCGCGGCCCGATCCGGCGCTGATCAGCATGGTCAGGTCGCAGATGAGGTTGGTGTTCGCGGGAGTCCGGGTCTGGTAGATTAGCTTGACATCCTCGACCGGGCCGCCGTACTCCCGGGAGGACATCAGGCAGCAGTCCAGCTGCTCATCGATGTGGGGCTGGTGAACGATCTGGTAGTCGCTGCCTTTTTTGATTATCGACCAGTTTTTCTCCTGCTGGCGGTAAACCAGCCAGTCGCTGCCTAACTGGTCTGCAGATGTGGGCCCCTCGTAGCGCAACTGCCACTTTTCACCCTGGTCGTAAGGCAGGTCTTCCAGGGAGCGGATTTGCTCCAGATGCTCGTGTATCAAGTCCAGGTCGTCGCGGCGGAAAAGGACGCCGAGGTTTTTCCGTTCGCGGGCGTAGTCGATGACCTTGGTCGTCAGGCGGAGAAAATCTCCGGAATAGCCGACTATTCTGAGCTTGTCGTCGAAATAAAGCTGGGGCATGTTGAGGATGGAGCGGATCGCATAGATTTCCCTGGTTCTGACGTCCAGATCTTTTAATGAGGAGGCGTACAAGCGCTCCAACTCGGCAAGCTCGGCCTCGGCCTGCCTGGCCCTCGCCAGGCGCTCTTCGAGCTCCTCGATCCGCCGCAGAAGGTCTTCGTATGTTTGGCTGGTCTGCAGCATGGATAGTTTCCCGCTCTTTGAGTATGGCGCATCTTTCCGCAGCGATTTACCCGGTCCGAATCATTAGCCTTATATTATAACATAAACCGGGAAATATTTCTAATGCAAAATTAAGCCGGTCTGGCCCAGCATCGGCCGATTCGGGCTGGTGAGGAGAATTTTAGATGGCTTGCCCGACTTTGTGGTCGAGCTTGAGGGAGCCGCCCTTATTAGCGATCCAGTAGGCCTGGGCAGCCAGCAGATCGTCCAGGGAATCCAGCGGAAGGCCGAAAAGAGATTTGAGCCGGGAGTCATCGGCCAGCAGGTGCAGATTGTGCAGCCGGCCCTGGTAGGCGACGCCGGCGCCCCAGGCCTCGGCCGCCGCCTCGGCCACCGTGCGGATTGCCACCGTATGGCCTGACAGGTTGAGCGTAGCCACCGGATTGGCGGCGGCCTGGACCGCCAGGATCGCGTAGATGCCGGCATCACGGTGGCTGATTATGTTGAAAACCCCGGCCTGGCTCAGGTCCACCGGCTCCCCTCTCAGCACAGCCTGCATCGGCTTCTCCAGGCCGCCGTAGGTCAGATTGGTAATGTACATCGCCCGCAGGATCACCGCCCGGGAGACATCCTCGCCCACGCCTTCCAGGACGAGCTTCAGCAGCTCCTCCTTGTTCCTGATCGACTCCCCGTATATCTGCTGCGGCAGCGGCACCAGCGGCGTATCGTCCGGCGACTGGCGGTCAACGGTCGAAGGCGGCAAGGCGTTACCCGAGCCGATCATGACGATATCGGAGTTCTTGCGGTGGTAGGTGAAGATCAACGAGGGAATCACTTTGCCGTAAAGATTACACAGCCTCTCATATTCCCGTTCGGTTTCATGGGTGCGGAACTTGTAGCCGATTCCGTAGATCACCCAGGAGGCGTCCGCTTCGATCCCGGTCAGGTCGCTCATCATCAGGTTGAGGAAATCGACCCGGTGCAGGCTGTAGAGGTCCTGGTAAGGCGCCAACCGGGAGCGCACGCGCTCCATGTTGCTGAAACGGGCCACCAGATGCACCCGCCGGCCGAGGGTGCCGGTCTGGCGGATAGCGCGCAGGAGCATTTCGGTAATGTCCATGGTCCACTTGCCGGTGGCGCCATAGATCACGATGTCCCTGTCACGGCGCTTGCCCACCAGCTCCAGCACCCGTTCGTCGGGACGGGACATGTATTCGTTCAACTGGTCGAGACCGACTGAATCGATCTGAGCCAGAGTCTTCCATTCCATTTCACCGCACTCCCTTAAAGCCTGTGGACTTCCCCGCGCCAGCGCTCAATTGTGTCCGGATCGAGGAAGGATTCGTCCGTCAGTTCCGGCCGGGCACCATAGGCAGCGTCGATTTCCCGTTCAAGGCCCGGCCGGCCTTTTTCATGCCGCACGGCGCCGGCGCCGCCGGTCCAGCGGATGTCGGTGACCGCCGGCAGAATCCCCAGCCGCACCAGGCGGTAGTGCACACCATAGACGCAGCTATCGAAAGGAGGGGACCCCGGCAGCTCGGCGGTGTCGAAAAGCGCATAGTTCATCGCGGTCACCGCCCCGGCCAGCTCGACCATTCCGGCGCTGGGCGGCCGGCCCCCGGCTCCCTGCTCCTCGCGGTACTTCTTCACAACTCTGACCAGGTTCACGGCGGCGTGCGTGTCGCTGGCGAAATGCCCCAGCAGCCCGGCACTGAAGCGCAGAGTGACATCTGGGTCGTGCGGATGGGTCCAGGCCGACAGCAGATCGCCCACGATGTAGTCGTCGTTGCCGGTCACCAGCACCAGCTCGTCGACCCGGCCGCTGGCCAGCGCGGCCCTCATCAGCAGGTCGGTTTTCGGGCGGCTGAAAGGGGCGGCTTTCGCTCCGCAGGCGATGTCGAATAGGCCGCTCCAGAATTCGCCGCTGAAATCCCGGCCGCCGACCGCCTGCTGCAGATAGAAACCGAACACCGGCACCCTCCGGCTCATCTCGTCCAGCATTTTCAACGCATCGGGCTCGGCCAGCAGCCTGCCGCCGCGGTCGACGAAGGCGGTAGGCGCAACCATCACGACCTGGCAACCGGCGGCGGCCGCCGCCTCAAGCATGGCGAAAGCATTGGCTCCGCCGACCGCGGCCATTTTAAACGTGCGCCGGGGATCGCCGAAAGTATCGATGACCGCACCGTTGAGCTCGAGCCAGCGCCGGTAAAGCCCAATGTCCCCGCGGGCGAACTGGCCGGTATGGGTGCCGGGGATGACCGTTCCGGCTCCGCATTCGAGGTAATAGCGGGTGAGCAGTTTCTGCTCGGGCTCGTTCAGCCGGCCGTTACTGTCCACCACCAGCGGCGAGGGCACCATCACGTCGCCGGCTTTCATTTTCGCTAGCACATCCGCTGCAAGGGCCGCTCTTATCATCGCTGGCCTGCTCCGTCATCGTTTTGGGGATTGTCCGCCGAACCGGGCGCTCACAGCCGTCCGCACGGGAGCGACAGTACTGGCGTTTTCAGGATTAGTTGTCAACAGCGGCGGACTCGGGCGGGTCAGCCCTTCACCACGCCCACCGGACGCATGCGGGCTACTTTGCGGGCCAGGCCGGCCTGGTGGACCACTTCCACCACCTCGTCGACATCCTTATAGGCTTCCGGCATCTCCTCGGCCAGGGTGTCCCGGCCGCGGGCCATGACGAAGATTCCTTGCCGCTCGAGCTCCCCGGCGATCGAGCGGCCGCGACCTTTCTGGATCGCCTTGGTGCGCGAGAGAACTCGTCCGGCGCCGTGGCAGCTGGAGCCGAAACTGGCGGTCATCGCCTTCTGGGTACCAGCCAGAACGTAGCTGGCCGAACCCATGTCGCCGGGTACCAGCACCGGCTGGCCCACCTGGCGGTAGGCCGCCGGCACCTCGGGCCGGCCGGGTCCGAACGAGCGGGTGGCTCCCTTGCGGTGCACCATCACGCGCCGCTGGCGGCCATCGACTGTGTGGGTCTCGAGCTTGGCGTTGTTGTGGGCGACGTCGTAGACCAGGCGGGCGCCGAGCTGGCGGGGGGAAATCCTGAGCTTGCGCTGGATCGATTCCACGGAACGATGCTGCAAAAGCTGACGGTTGGCCCAGCCGTAATTGGCCGCGGCGGCCATGGCGGACACGTAGCGGCGGCCGGCGTCGCTTTCAATGTAGGCGCAGGCGAGCTGGCGGTCCGGAAGGTCCAGCCGCAGCCGGGACATCTCCCGGTTCATCGCCGCCAGAGAGTCCTCGCAGATCTGGTAGCCGAATCCGCGCGACCCGGAGTGGATGAAAAGGACGAGCTGGCCCTCCGACAGGCCGTAGGCGGCCGCCGCCTCCCGGTCGAAAACCTCCATCACTTCCTGCAGCTCCAGGAAATGGTTGCCGCTGCCCAGGGTGCCAAGCTGGTCGCGGCCGCGGTTGTAAGCCCGGTCGCTGACCACGGAAGAGTCGGCTCCCTTATAGCAGCCGCCGTCTTCGCAGTGCTCCAGGTCGCTTTCGCTGCCGTAGCCGTGGGCCACCATCCACTGCGACCCCTCGCGTACCACCTTCTCGATCTCCCGGCGCTCCAGCACCAGGTCGCCGCCCTTGCCCACGCCGCAGGGCACGTCGCGGAAAAGGCCGGCCACCATGTCGCGCACTTTGTCTTTCACCTCGCCGTAGGCCAGTCCGGTAGCCACCAGCCGCACGCCGCAGTTGATGTCGTAACCCACTCCGCCCGGGCTGATCACCCCTTCCTCGGCGTCCATCGCCGCCACCCCGCCGATCGGGAAGCCGTAGCCCCAGTGGATATCCGGCATCGCCATCGAACTGCCCACCACGCCGGGCAGACAGGCCACGTTGGCCACCTGTTCCACGGCGTTTTCCTGCTTCAGAAGCTCCATCAGCCGGGCGGAAGCGAAGATCAGTCCCGGCACTTTCATGCCGCCCGCGCGGGGGATTTCCCAGCGGTAGTCATCTAACTGTTTGAAATCCATAATAAGAATCTATCTCTCCGATAAGGTACTGAAATACTTATGCTTAGGGATTTAATCTTATGTAATCAGGGAAGTTTTGTCAAGCCAGGGTAGCCGGCGGAGAGTAATTTCAGGCGACGGCTTGGGCGGCGAAGAAAAGTTTGCGGACCCGGCCGGTGAGAAAATAAGCCGACCAGAACAGGTGCCAGATAAAAAGAGTGATGAAGGAACCCAGTTCGTGCAGGCTCGCCGCGCCGCTGGAGATGGTCCGGGAGGAGAGATAAAGCATCAGGAGGGTGACGGACACGGTCAGGACCAGGGAAAGAACGTAGCCGATCTCTTTAAGCCGCCAGGTATAACGGCCCATCAGCCCGAACGCCGCGGCCACCAGCAGGGCATAGGTAAAGGCATCGGTGGTCCAGACGAACCGTTCGAAATCCCAGCCCTTGATCGCCTTGATCAGCAGGGTCAGCACGGCGTTGGCCAGGATGACCGCCGGGATGATGTAACCGTACAGGGCGGTGAAAAAGGAAACCCCCACCGGACGCCTGCGCCACAGATCGTCCTGGTGGTGGTTGCGCTGGTAGACGATGTAGGCCAACAGCAGCCCGAAAAAGCTCACCGCGTAAGCGATCGTCATGCCGACAACTACACTCTCCCCTTTTTGCATATGGCCAACCCGCCGCTCAGGATTGTTGGATAAAACGCCCGGATATCTTTAAGAAAATTAAGCCCCCGACAAACCTTTGTCAATCAAATATCCAGGGCCGCCGCAAGCGGAGCTCGCCCAGCCGGCTTGCGGAGGAAAGGCAAAATGGTTATACATTGCCTGAGACCGCACCCCCGGACCAGCCACTGACTCGAGGTTTCGTCATGCCTGAAAAAAAGTTCCTCAAAACGCTCCGCCGTCAGTTCATCACAGGCATCCTCGTACTGCTGCCGATATTGACCACGGTCTTTTTCGTGAGCTGGCTGTTCCGTCTGTTGGATGGAATCCTGGGGCGCTACTTCGCCCGGCTGTTTGGCGAGTACGTGCACGGGGTGGGCTTCCTGACTCTGGTGCTCTTAATCTGGCTGGTGGGAATGGTGAGCCGTACCTACCTGGGAGGAAAGCTCAACCATTTCAAGGACGTGCTGATCACGCGCATCCCGCTGGTGGGGTCTATTTTCGGGGCGGTGAAACAGGTGAGTGATGGATTGCTGAAGTTGGATTCGAGCAATTTCCAGCAGGTGGTTCTGGTCGAATATCCCCGCCAGGGCGTCTACTCGGTGGGCTTCATCACCAGCGAGAGGCTGGTTCCGCTGGAAATCGACGACGGCGCTCAGGCGAGCAGCCTCATCGCCCACGTTTTCATGCCAACTGTGCCCAACCCTACCTCGGGCTATATCGTCCTGGTCCCGGAAAACCAGCTCCACCGCCTGAGCCTGACAGTGGAAGAGGGACTCAAGCTGGTGCTGAGCCTGGGCCTGATCCACCCGCAACAGTACCGCCTGGGGAATTCTCCAGGCGTGCCTGCCGCAGTTACTCTTCCGGAAGCTGAAGACGGGAAAAAAGAAGTTGAATCCTGAACGAGGTCTCGCGCCTGCAAAGGCTTAGGGATTGACTTTCACTATCACGGTGTCGGCATTGACCCCGCCCCGATTGTCCACCACCCTGTAAACCACCGTGAAAGTGCCGGGGTTGTTGAAGCGGCGAAAGTCCGGGGTTTTGATCGTATCCGGCGGCAGACCGCTGCCGGCGCCGTAGTTCCAGGAGCGGGAGGCGATACCATCGGCGTCGCTATCGATGGCCAAAAAGCTGAGGCTGTCGCCCACGCTGATCGTGTTCTGGGGTCCCAGCGATGTGATCATGGCGGTGGGCCGGTCGTTGGCGGTTACCGTGACCAGCACCGAATCCCTGCCCAAGGCCAGGAGGTTGTCCCGTACGGTGTAGGTAATCGTAAAGGTGCCGGCGGTGCCGAAATACTTGGGCGGAGTGACCGCGGTCGTATCGGGTAACAAGCCGCTGCCGGCGCCGAAATTCCAGGTCCGCGACCCGATCGAGCCGCCCGGATCGGAATCGGTGGCCCGGAAAATGATTTCGGCCCAGGCGGCAAGCGTGGTGTCGATGGAGGGGCTGGTGATGGTGGCGGTCGGAGGCGTGTTGGCGCTCACGGTCACGATAGCCGTGTCGGCGGCGTGCAGGCCCTTGTCGTCGATCACGTGATAGCTGACACTGAAAACGCCGGTCGAATTGAAAGTGCGCGAACCGGAGTTGGCCGCGCTGTCGGCCGGAGAGGGCGTTATCCCGCTGGCCGGCGGCCAGAGCCAGTAGCGGCGAAGCGGACGGTTATCCGGATCGGAGTCGCTGGCGATGAAGGTGTAAGATACCCCCTGTCCGATCGAGAGGTTGCCGGGCGGCTGGTCGATCCGGGCCGTGGGCGGCTGGTTGGCTCCCACGCTTACGCTCACGCTGTCTCGGCTGCGGCGGCCGGACATGTCGCCGGCCTCGTAGATTACCTTGAAAGTCCCGGTCAGGGTAAAAACTTTCCAGCCTGGAATCATGACCGAATCAGCCGGAATCCCGCTGTTCGCACCGAAATCCCACTTCTGAGTTATGCTTTCCGCCCGGGGAATCAGAAAACCTTCGAACCGGATGCTGTCGCCGGCCACAATCGTGGTGTCACGCGCGTGGGGACGGATTATCCCGGCCTGCGGCGCCGGCAGAGTGTCGTGCACCGTGATCCGCACCGTGTCGGCGACAGTAATACCCAATAAATCGGTGACGTAGTAAAAGATGTCGAAAATTCCGGGCGTGGCGAATTTACGCCAGCCGGCGGTAGCGGTAGTGTCATCGATGACTCCCTCGTAGCCGCTGCCCGCCGGATAAATCCAGCCGCGCCTGGCGATCCGGGCCGCGGTTTCCTGATCGAACGCCTCCAGATAGAGGCTGTCATTGCGGACGATAGCAGTGTCAGCGGCCGGGGAAACGATCCGCATCTCGGGCGGCGTGCTTTCGGCCAGGACGTGGACGACCGAAGTATCGGCCGCTATCCGGCCCCGGTCGTCCACGATCTGGTAAATCAGCTCGAAGGTGCCGTCCTTGTTCCAGGTCACTTCGCCGGGACTGGCGGCGCTGGTATCCGGAATGCCGCTGCCCTGGCCGAACTTCCACTGGCGGCCGATTATCGATCTGCCCGCCGGGACGAATTCACGGGCCGCGGGCGTAAAGGCCGAGCCGATGATGAAAGTGGTGTCCGCCGGCGGTTGGGTGATCATCACTCCGAACTCGGGCAGGGGCAGAATATTGAGGCTGAAAGTGCGGGAGCCGCGCCGGTCGAGGCTGTCGGCTACGGTCACGCTGATCCGATGCGTGCCCACCGGCAGGCTGTCCGTGGTAAAGCTGGCCCTGGTCGCCAGAAGCCCCGCCAGGTCCGAGCGCCACCAGAAACGGCTGCCGGCCGGAGTATCGTCGAAGCCGGTCCGCGCCGAAACTTTGAATAAGACCGGAGTGCCCACCCGGATCACACTGCTGTCCGAAGGCGATAGGAGTGTCAGAATCAGCACTTCGGTGTTGGGATCGTAGGGATTGTCCCTTCCCGTCTCGCTGCAGGTCAGGAATACGGCGGCCGCGGCAAGCAGAAAGATGGCTGTGGCTTTCGAGTATCTCAAAATTTCGAGTTCAGACTCAGGTGGATCCTTTGCCCCCCGCCCTCACCCCGGCTCGCTTCGACCTGCAGGCCGGAAAGGGTCCTGGGCAGCAGGAAAAAGTAATCGGCCGCGTTGAGCGCGAACATACCGGCTGCGGCGAAAAAGAAAGTCCGGGAAAGCCGACGCCGGTCCCGGCTGAGCTGGTACAGGCGCTGGAACTCCTCGTCCGGCGCCGACTGATCGAGCGCGCGATAGTCGTCGTGATAGTCGCGGGAGCGGCCCTGCATATATACCCCGGCGGCGGCGAATCCGGCGGTCAGGCCCGCCAGGCTCAATCCCTTGTAAGTCTGGCCCACGGCGATCCGGGGCCCTCCCGGCACGAAAATCCAGGCCGGGGTCACGCTGCCGAAATACTCCTCGCGGGAAACCGTCTTCTTTTTCTGCTTCTCGGCCGCCATCCTCGCTTCCTCTTGGGCCACCTTCGAGGCGATGAGCCGGTTGGCCTGTTCGAGCCTGACCGAGATCGAATCGATCCGCTGGTTCAACTGCCGGACTTCCCTGGCCACCAAGTCGGCTTCGAGCGGCGAAGGCATTTTCTGTTCGAGACTGACCAGCTTGCGGAACACCCAGGCCGACCGGCCGCGGTAAGTGATTTCGACCCATTCCGGATTCATATCGGTCACCTGAAAACGCTCGCCCTGGTTAGCCCTGCCGATCAGGGTGTAGCGCGTCCCGGGGCCGGTGCGGATGTTGACGAATCGGTTGGCGATCACCGCCTCGCTGCCGGCCTGCGCCGGCAGGAGGTCAGGCAGGATGAGGATGGAAAAAACGAGGAACGGTATGGCCCAGGTTCCTCCGCGAATCCGGAAATAGCTGCCGCATCCATGCATTAGGGTACCCCCCGGTACTGAGTACGCCGCGCGGGCGCGAAAAGCGTGCGAAAGTCCTTCGATAAGATGCAATCGCTTAATTTATAGTTAGTTATAATTATTATAAACGCAAGCCGGAAAAAATTGCCCCAGGCCGGCCGGCACCAGCTAAATGCATAAATCGGGCCAACTACCGGCCTTTGTTCTTGATCGGAAGGGCAGCCGCGCGTTATAATAACAAGTTGTCAACCGACCAGTGAAAAGCGAGTGGGGCGCCGGCAAGCCTGCGGCCGGCCCGACTGCGGGCCATCAGTGGAGCGGGCGCCTCGACATCCCAAGGAGCGGTCCATGGATACCCTCGTCCTGATCCTCGTCACTTTCTTCGGCTATATCGCGGTTTACCACACCTACGGCAGATTTCTCAGCAGGAAGGTATTCAAACTCGACCGCAATGCGCTGGTGCCATCGCGGGAGAAAGAGGACGGCAAGGATTTCGTTCCCACCCGCCGGGGAATCATTTTCGGCCACCACTTTGCCTCGATCGCCGGGACCGGACCGATCGTGGGGCCGGCGATCGGTATTATCTGGGGCTGGGTGCCGGCCCTGCTCTGGATCTTCCTCGGCGCGGTAATCATGGGCGGAATCCATGACCTGGGCGCGCTGGTAATCTCCCTGCGCAACCAGGGGCGGACAATCACTGATATCACCAGCAAGTACGTCAACCGCCGGGTGCGGCTGATCTTCTTCCTTATCATGTTCCTGGAGCTGTGGATCGTGATCGCCATCTTCGGGCTGGTGATCGCGGTGCTTTTCAGCATCTTCCCCACTGCAGTGGTGCCGATCTGGCTGCAGATACCGATAGCGGTCCTCACCGGCTGGGTCATCTACCGCAAGAGCGGTAACGTGACCCTTTCCACTGCCGTTGCGGTGGCAGTGATGTACCTGACGATCTGGCTGGGAACTATTTGGCCGGTCTCGTTCGAAAAGGCGGCCGGCCTGCCCGCCACCGGGGCCTGGACCGTGGTACTTTTAATCTACGCTTTCGTGGCCTCCATCCTGCCGGTGACCGTGCTGTTGCAGCCGAGAGATTACATCAACGCCTGGCAGCTCTTCATTTCGATGGGCCTGTTGGCGCTGGGTGCGCTGGTGGCGAGCGGCACCGGGGGCATGAACCTCGTCGCGCCGGCGTTTAACCTGCAGGCCCAGGGCGCTCCGCCGATGTGGCCGTTCCTGTTCATCACCATCGCCTGCGGGGCGATCAGCGGCTTCCACTGCATAGTCAGCTCCGGCACCACCAGCAAACAGACCGCCTGCGAACCGGATGCGCTGTTCGTGGGCTACGGGTCGATGCTGCTGGAGTCGGCGCTGGCGGTGCTGGTCCTGGTGGCGGTGGCGGCCGGAATCGGCCTGGGAACTACGACTCAAACCGGTGAGCTTTTGACCGGAACCGCCGCCTGGCAGCATCTCTACCAGAGCTGGGGAGCGATGGGCGGCATGGCCGCCAACATCAACGCCGTGGTGGTCGGTTCGGCCAACATGATGAGCGTGATCGGCATTCCAAAGACTTTCTGCGTGGGAATCATGGGCGTTTTCATCGCTTCCTTTGCCGGCACCACCCTGGATACCGCCACCCGCACGCAGCGCTACATCCTTTCCGAACTGTTCAGCGAGATGAAGCTCTCGAAAATCTCCGGCCCTTACTTTTCCACCACGGTGGCGGTCGTTACCGCGGCGGTGCTCGCCTTTGCCACCGGCGCCAACGGCAGCGGCGCGCTCACCCTCTGGCCCATGTTCGGCGCGGTGAACCAGCTGCTGGCGGCCCTGGCGCTTCTGATCGTGACCATCTATCTGCGGGAAAGAGGCGGACTGTACTATCTTCTCAGCGGCCTGCCCTGCCTGTTCATGGTAGTCATGACCACCTGGGCCATGCTGCTCAACGAGGGCAATTTCATCCGGGGCGGCCAGCCGCTGCTGGCGGTGATTAACGGATTCTTGATTTTCCTGTCGAGCTGGATGGTGATCGAGGCGGCCGGGAAGATTTTCCGGCCGGTTCCAGGGGAGCCGTCGCCGGCTGGGGCGTGACCATATAAACAAAAAGAGACACGGTGCGCTGTGTCCCTGTATCACAATTATTACACTATCAAATTATCCGCCGAATAATAAATGGCCGTAGCGCTGCAGCCGGCGCACTTCCACCAGCAGCTCCCGCCGCCTCCCGGCAGACATTCCTCCCCTGGTCTCCGCTTCCAGCAATGCCGCCTGGGCTTCGTAATAGAGAAAGTTGCCGGCGAGCCAGCCGGCCTTGAGCGCGAGCCAGCCGAAAACGTTCTCCCCGGCCGACGGGTCCTGTTTTTCGGCCTCGGCAAGGGCGGCCAGCCGGTCGCTCAGCCCGGCAAGTTCCTCCTCCGGCAGCAGGCTGAAACAGGAAGCCTGGGTGCTGTCGCCGAGGCGGACCTGCCAGCCGTACCAGCGCCCCTTTTCCAGGAGCTTCTCGAAACGCCCGCGCGCGAAGAGACTGTCCGCAACAGTTGTTTGCACCACCGGCTCGCCGCCGGACACCGGGTAAATCGAAAAAACGACTTCCGCCGTCCCCTGCCAGCGGAACGCCTCCGGCGCCTCCACCAGCCGCGCCCCCACCGGGTACACCAGGAAAAACTCGACCGTATCCGCGACCTCTTCCCCCCGGCCCGACATCCGGACCAGCAGTTTTTCCAGACGTTTTTTCCGCAAGCCGTAGTCGCCCAGCGAGCCGGCGATCCCGGCGAACCCTGGAATGCTCTTTTCTGAAACCCCGGGCGGCCGATATTGGCTGTCCGGAAGGACCGCTTTCATCCGGCCGGCGCAGTCGAATACGTATTGGATGTCATCTGAATTATTGCGGAAGATTGCGCCGGGGGCGAGCGGGCGGCCGGTGTCCTTCCCGGTAACCACCAGTGCCCCGGCTTTGGCCGGGTCGGCTTTTTTCCCAGGCAGCAGCGCGCAGCCGGAAAGAGCCACCCATACGCAGAGAGTCAGAATGGATAGGATTTTTTCCGAAAGCATCGAGGCAGGCTCCGCGCGGGGATCGAGAGAAGGAACATAAATTGTAGGGACGACACATGCTGTGTCCGTCCGTTGTTCGGGAATTTTTCGATGGTAATCGGGCGCACCCGCGTGTGCGCCCCACAAAAAACTCGAAAAGAAAAATATTTAGGAATAATGCCGGTTAGAGTCCCGCTTTTCAGACGATCTCGTCCGCCCGGCGGCGGAGCGTTTCCCAGTTATGGTCAACCTGCTTCTGGATGGTTTCGATATCGGCCTCGTCCAGGCCGGCGAAACGGCCCTGGCATTCGAGGTATTCCCGCAGCGGCCTGGGATCGGGATTGCCGCGCAGCACCAGCCGCTCGCCGTCGAATATTTCGTAGAGCGGATAGACGTTGGTCAGTACGGCCAGGCGCGAGATTTTGATCGACAGGCTGGGCTGCGACTGCCAGCCGGTGGGGCACGGCGACAGGATGTTGATGAACTTCGATCCCCGGGTCTCCCGCGCCTTGCGCACCTTGGCCACCAGGTCCTCGGGGTAGGCCACCGTGGCAGCGGCGGCATAAGGGATGCGGTGGGCGGCGAGGATGTCGAGGATGTTTTTCTTGGGCGCTTTTTTCAGGTCGCCCGCGGGCGTGGTGGTGGTCCAGGCCAGAAGCGGAGTGCTGGAGGAGCGCTGGATCCCGGTGTTCATATAGGCTTCGTTGTCGTAACACACGTAGAGAAAATCCTCGTTGCGCTCCACCGTGCTCGACAGGGCCTGCAGGCCGATATCGTAGGTGCCGCCGTCCCCGGCCCAGGCCACCACGGTGGTGGTCTTGAAGCCCTTGCGGCGCAGGCCGTGCAGCACACCGGCGCTGGTGGAGGCAGCCGAGGCGAAGGGGGTGTGCAGGACTGGAATCCGGGCGCTCGTGAAAGGGAAAAGGCCGTCGATTATCGACCCGCAGCAGGCCGGGATCACGATCACGGCGTCGCCCTCCAGGGCGTTGAGCACCTCGCGCATGGCGATCGGCTCGCCGCAGCCCGGGCAAGCCAGGTTGCCGCAGCCGAAAGGCTCGCCCTTGAGGAAGCGACGGGGGTCTTCAGATGGGGCTTCAAGTATCTGATCGCTCATTTGCAACCTATGCGTGTCGAGCACGGTTATCGGGAAATTAAATAAATCTTTCAACAACAAAGAATCTAAAAAATCATTGGCATGGCATACCAAGTTGACGCCCGGAATCGCCGTAGGGGCGAACCTTGTGTTCGCCCGCTGGTTTCAGGTTCCAATTGATATCTTTAATTCAGCAGCCTTGACCACTGCTTCCCCTCCCTTTGTTACTGATGAAAGGAAACCTTCCTTTGTCAATGACGAAAGGAAAAGCGTGTAGATATGTACAGCGTAATGGCCGCTGAGGTCCCAGAACATGTCCACCCAGCCGTCGTTGTCCAGGTCACCGACCCAGATCAAGTTGGGCAGTCCTTCCTCTGCGGTGAGCACCGGGTATTCGGCGAGAAGGTGATACTGATGCCAATCCTGGCCTCGAATAGTATATTCGACAGAATAATTACGGAGACCGGTAGAAAATGGGCGCTCGTTTTTCTGGTATGTTCCGAACGCGGTCAGCGTGATTAAACCACCCTCCACCTGCATTCTCTGGCCTGGATAGAAAAAATTTTTTCCGTGGAACTCAGTTGTTACTTCCCGTTCACTGAGTCCATCAATCCCGCGGACCAGAAAAAGCGGCTTGCCAGGCCGGTCGCAGGAAACTATCCTGCCGGTTTTTTCTCCTTCTTTATCCTCTATCCACTCTCCAGGAGTGACCTGAATCGTAGTTCGCACCAGATTGTAATTATGTCTTTCCGCGAACAGACCATACCACTCTTCGCCACTCTGCGCATTAACCTGATCTTTGTGAAATGTCCCTCCGGTCATTAATATTTCCACATTCTGCGCGCGGATCGTTGAGAAAGAAAGTAAGACAGAACCGAGATAAGCAATGCAGATAAATGCTTTCATTACCCCTCCGGTTAATAAAAATTTACAGTTCCACTCCCTGGAATTTACTCCGTTTTTTACTTTGTAACTTTGTCACTTTTTTACTAAAGGGCGGTTCACGAACCGCCCCTACGTTGTGCCTTAGTGCCTTAGTGCCTCAGTCCCTGCCTTTACCCGTCCCTCTCCCCCAGCCAGTTCACGCGCGCCAGCTTGCCCGCCCCGTTCTCCACCAGCTCCACCATCTGTTCGAAATACTCCGGCAGGATGTCCCGGCCGCCCAGGCCGCTGATGAAGTCATATACCTCGGGAGCGTCCTTCAGGCCGTAGAGGGCGGCCTTGAGCTCCTGGCACATCACGCCCTCGCTGCCCGGGCTGACCGCGCGCTCAAGCACGGCCACGCGCCTGGCCCCGCCCAGTATCTCCCGCACCTGGTCGAACGGGTAGGGACGGAACATCCGCATGCGCAGCAGGCCCACCCTGCGGCCGGCTTCCCGGAAGCGGCGCACCACGTAACGCGCAGTGCCGGCGGCGGTGCCGGTGGTGAGGATCACGGTATCGGCGCCCTCGCACATGAAGCTTTCGATCAGCGGGTAGCTGCGCCCGAATTTCCTGCCGAATTCAGCCGAAACCTCTTCCGCGGCCCGGCGCGCCGAGTCATCGGCTGCGGCGAACTGCTTGGCCTTGAATTCCTGGAAGTAATCGGGGCTGGTGACCGCGTGCAGGGTATGCGGGTCCCGGGGGTCCACCAGGGCCAGGGTCGCTTTTTCCGGCAGGTACGAATCGACAGCTTCCTGGTCCGGGACCTCCACCGGCTCGGCGGTGTGGGAGAGGATGAAGCCGTCGAGGTTGACCATCGCCGGGGTCTGGACCTCCTCGGCCAGGCGGAAAGAGATCAGCACGGTGTCGAGCACTTCCTGGCAGCTTTCGCAGTAAAACTGCAGCCAGCCTGTATCGCGCTGGCTGAGACTGTCGCTGTGGTCGCACCAGATGTTCCAGGGCGCGCCCAGGGCCCGGTTGACATTGGCCAGCACGATCGGCAGGCGGGCGCCGCTGGCCCAGTGCAGCAGCTCGTGCATCAGGGCCAAGCCCTGGCTGCTGGTGGCGGTAAAGGTGCGCACCCCGGTGCTGGCCGCGCCGACCACGGTGGCCAGGGCGCTGTGCTCGCTCTCCACCTTGATGAAGTCGGCGTCCATTTCGCCCTGCGAACAGTAGAGGCTCAGTTTTTCCGCAATCGAGGTCTGGGGAGTGATAGGATAGGCGGCGATGACGGCAACGCGGGCGAGCTTGACCGCAATTGAGACGGCTTCGTTGCCGGTGATGAGCTCTTTCACTTCTTTTTCTCCATTGAGATCACGCCCCGCGGGCACTCCTCGGCGCAAATCCCGCAGCCCTTGCAGTATTCGGTGCGTACCAGGTAGTCACCCTCGCGGCAGTAGATCGCCAGGTCCGGGCAGAACACCAGGCAGGTGTCGCAGTCGACGCAGGTGCCGCAATTGAAGCAGCGGGAGGCCTCTTCCCGGGCCTGGCTTTCGGCGAGGGTGGCGCTGGTTTCGGCGTTGTCCCTGGGCTTTTCGCGCAGATGGCTGACCGGGTTCACCCGCGGCGCCCGCCGGAAATAATCGAAGTTGAGATCGTCGGCGGCCACCGGCCGGCCATCGGCCGCAAGCGCACCGCCGGGATCGAAACTCTGGAAGAGCCGGTGCATGTTGCGGCCCGCGGCGATACCATCGGCCAGGGCGTGGCTCACCGAATTGTCCCCCGGCACGAGGTCGCCGCCGGCGAAGACGCCGGTCAGGCTGGTGCGGAAAAACGGATCGATCGCCAGCCGGCCGGCCGAGCGTTCTCCGCGGCCCGCCAGATAGTCCAGCTCGGGCCTCTCGCCGATAGCGAACACCACTGCCTCCGCCGTGACCTCGAACTCGCTGCCCTCCACCGGCACCGGACGCGCCCGGCCGGAATCATCGGGTGCGCCCTGGCGCATGCGCACCAGCCGGACCCCGCCCACCCGGCCGCTCCCGGCGGACAGCAGGGCCAGGGGCGCGACCTGGAAGCTGAAGCCGACGCCTTCCCCGCGGGCCTCGTCCAGCTCCTCGGGATGGGCCGGCATCTCGCTTTCGGTGCGGCGGTAGTAGACTTCCACGCGGGCGCCCAGCCTCAAACCGGCGCGGGCCACGTCCAGGGAGGTGTTGCCCCCGCCGATCACCGCCAGCCGCTTGCCCGGCGATGCTGGGCGGCCGGAGTTGTATTTCTTGAGGAAATCGAGGCCGAAATGCACCCCTTCCAGATGCGCGCCTTCCACGCCGGGGTCGCGCGCGCCGTGGGCGCCGGTGGCCAGGAAAACCGCCCGCGAGCTTCCGGAAATTTTTTCGAAGTCCGAAACGTCCCGGCCGCAGCGGAATTCGACGCCGATATTTTCCAGCCGGGCGAGTTCGGCGTCCAGCAGCCGGCGGGGCATGCGGAATTCCGGCACGCCCAGGCGCAGCATTCCGCCCGGCGCGCTCTCCCGCTCGTAGACCACCACCGGGTAGCCCCTGGAGCGCAGGGCATAGGCGCAGCCCAGGCCGGCCGGTCCTGAACCGACTACGGCCACCGGCGGGCCGTCGATTTTTCCGGCCGGCCGGGCGAGCGGCCAGGCCTCATCTATCGCCGCATCCCCGATGAAACGCTCGATACTGTGGATGTTGAGCGCTTCGTCGAATTCCTTGCGGTTACACCCGGATTCGCAGTCGTGGTAGCAGACCCGGCCGGTCACCGCCGGCAGAGGATTGGCCGCCACGATAATTTCCCAGGCCTCGCGCCAGCGCCCCTCCCTGACCAGGTGCATGTAGCGGTTGACCGGCACCGACAGCGGGCAGCTCACCGAACAGGGGGCGGTGCGGTCGGCGTAAACGGGCGCGAAGAAAGTCCAGTCGCCGGTGCGGTTCCAGTCCATGGCGGCCGTGCTCATCGACACCGGCGGCAGATGGTTGCCGGAAGCTTTGTCTTTACCTTTACCCAACCGTCACTCCGAGATTCTTCAGGCCGTAGCGGCCTCGGGCTCGTAAACGGAAACTCTTTCGCAGGATTCGCGGACAGCGTCCACATTGGCCTCGGTCTTGCGCCGGATCAGCTCGACCACCGCATCGATGACCGAATCGAGGCTGACGATCTTCGAGAAGCGGGCGAAGGCGCCGAGGATGGCGGTGTTGACGATGGGACTGGCCGGGGAGCCGAGCTTGTGGGCGATGGCGATTGAACTGGCATCCACGGTGGCGGTTCTGAACCTGCGGTAGGCGGCCAGCAGTTCCGGCCGGAGGTCCGAATTGGCCAGGACGCCTCCGCCGGGCCTGAGCCCCTCGACCGTCGCCGGCGAGCCCGCCATCGAAGGATCGAGCACGATCACGAAGTCCGGGGTGTAAATCTGGCAGCGCAGCTCGATGGGAGTATCGTTGAACCGGACGAACGCCGCTACCGGAGCGCCGCGTCTCTCCACTCCGAAATGCGGAAACGCCTGGACCCATTTGCCCTCGTGGAAAAGAGCCAGGGCCAGCACGTGAGCGGCCGCCACCGCTCCCTGGCCGCCCCTCCCATGTACCCGGATTTCAGTCAAGAGCAGATCCTCCGCTGCGCCGGCCCGGAGGCCGAATTCTTTCATCCTTTGGCCTGTCATCAGCCTGGCGAATAATACTGCCGCGCGCGGGGACTGGCAAGGCGAAATTTTTGCCGGTTCCCGGCTGCCCGGCGGCTCTGCACGTCCTCAGGCAGACAGCCCGCTGCCAGGCGGTTCCGGCCCTGGGCGCAACCGGCTTACGGCAGAAAATTCCCCCGGCGGACATATTTACCGGTCGGGGTACATTCGAACTATCGATCGAATCGGTTATCTCGATAAATACGTTGCAGTTACCTGGCCATCGCCCCTTAGCCGCCAATGGCACACCTCTTGCTCCTTCCCTACGTAAACCCCGCTAATTCAACGTACCAAGGAGGAGCGATGTACAGACTGATCATCGTCGCGCTCTGCGCGACTCTCGCGGCAATCGGCTGCTCGGCCAACAAGCTCGGGCTGGTGGGCAGCGAACGGGTGGTGGAAACCAGCGGCGACAAGCCGGGCTGGGTCAAGAGGGTGCCCGGAGAGAACGACGAGTACTACTTTTTCCGCGGCTTTAAAACCGGTGCGCTCTCGCTGGAAGACGGCCTCACCGACGCCCGCTCCAATGCGATCCGTCAGGTGCTGGAGATGATACAGGCCCAGGGACTGGTCGATTACAAGAAGGCGCGGGTGGAAAACGGGCTGGCCGAAAGCCGTGAAGACGTGGGCAGCGTAACCGAGGACGGGCTCAAAATCCTCAGCAAGACCGTAGCCAGCGGCGTCAAGGAACTGGAGAGCTACACCGAAAAAGTGGAGCGTTACACTCCCAAGGGCCTGCGCTACGTCTACAACATCTACACGCTGGTGCGCTACCCCAAGGCGGAATACGACCGGGCCGTGGCCCTGGCCGCTCTGGAAGCCCAGGCCGGAGTGCGCGCCGCCAATAATGCCCAGGCCCAGGAAGTGCTGGACAGCCTGGACAAGGGCCTGCCGACCCATTAAGCCGGGAGGTCCGGAAAATGATTCGCCCGAGCGGCCGCAGTCGAACCGGACTCTACCTTATCTCGAGTCTCTGTGCTTTCCTGGTTTTCGCCGCCCAGCCTTCCCAGGCCCGCACGGTCCATCAGGAGCGCTCCCATTCCCGGCCGCCCCGCTGGACTGTGATGGTCCCGGATGCGGACGATACCTACCTCTATTACGTGGGACGAGCCACCGGGGCGGCCACGCTGGAGGCGGCTGAAACCGATGCCGCGGCCGAGGTGGTGCGCCAGATCGTGACCGAAATCGGGATCGAGGCGGCGTTCAGCTACGAACGCCTGCGCAGCGAGGCCGGACTGTTGCTGGACGACCGGATCGCCCTGGCCGGGGACTCCAGGATCGTCGGCTTGAAACGGGTCGAAACCTATTACCTGAAACAGGTGATCGAGGAGAAAAACTCGGTGAGGACGACCTACGATGTCAGTCTTCTGGCCCGCTTCCCCAGAGAATCGCTCGTACGGGAAACGGATCGTCTGGCGCGGGAGGCATCCGCCAAGGCCGCCGAGAGTGAAAACAGGCTGTCGGCAGCTCTGGCTTTCGAACGGGAGGGGGCCTGGGATGCAGCCTGGGCCGCGATCGAGGCCATTTTCGATTTGACCGGAGCCCCCGCCCCGGCCGCTTCCGGCCGGGACGCCCTCCGTCTCGCCGAATCCAGGCGGAAAGCCTGCGAAGGGGGACGGCGGCTGAGCCCGCGTCTGCGCCGGCTGACAGTTCGCCCCGTGGCAGTGCAAGCCGCAGCCGGGGAAGCCTCGGCAAAGGACGAACCCTTGACCGCGGCCCTGGAAAACGCCCTCCTGGAACAGGGCTTTCGGCCCGACGACCGTGATAGTCTCGCGGCCGCCGGCGTGCTCCCCGCGGTGGAAATCTCTTTCACCGAGGAAGAGACCGGCCGGCTGGACGCCGGCTTCTATCTGAGCCGCTGGAACGTCAGCTTCAAGGTACTTGACCCGGACGGCCGTTCGGTGCTTTTTTCAGAAGTATACGCCGTGAAAGGTTTCGGCACCGACCCGCAGAAAGCCGCCCTGGATGCCAAGCGGAAGCTGAGAGTCGAGGTGATCGAAAAGTTCAGCCGCGACGCACGCGACCGTTTCGACCTCCTGTTCGCCGGGGAAACCGGGCCAAGCCGGGTGTATTAGTCAAAGAAGCTTCTTTCTCAAATTCGTCCCCGATCCGTTCGATGAACCGGATTTTCCCAGCATTAGCAATCCTGGGCCTCGTGACGATCTTACCGGCCCGGGATTCTTCTCTTATGGCCCAGGACACCGGTACCCTGCTCCTGTCGGTCCAGGAGTTCGAGGCGCTGGGAGTCGATCCTTCACTGGGCCGGACCGTCACCGAACTGCTACGCACCGAATTGGGGCGCTCCTCGCGCCTGCGGCTGCTGGAGGAAACCGGCCGGCTGTACCGCATGCAGCGTGAGTCGGCCCGTCTGCGCGAGCTTTTCAGCGAAAGCTCGCTGCGCCGGCTGGGCGAGCTGCTGGAGAGCCGGTTCGTGTTGACCGGTTCGGTTTCCGGCCTGGACAGCCTGATCAGCGTGACCGCCAGGGTGGTCAATGCCGAAACCGGCGAGGTGCTGGCCGCCGAAACCGTGGAGCACGCCGGCGGCGTCGCTTCGCTCGGCTCCTCAGTACGCAGCCTGTCCCGCAAGCTCCTGGCCCACTTCCCGCTCACCGGCCTGGTCACGGCCAGCCGCGGCGACACGCTCACCACCGATTTAGGCCTGGCCGATGGAGTCCTGCCCGGCCAGGAGCTGACCGTGGCTGATTTCGCCGAAAAAACATCCGGGATCGACACGCGCAGCCGGCGCTCGGCGCGCTTTCGCGTTCTCGAAGCCCTCGACCGGAGCTGTACCCTGGTGCCGGCCGCCCCCCGCGCCGGGGGAATTTTCCCGGTCGGGGCCACCGTCATAGCCGTGGATGGGCCGCTGGAGCTGCTTTCGCGCGCCGGCGGACGGAAACCTGCCGAAAGCCCTCTCACCAATGAAAAAGGATTCGGATCGGTGACAGTGGAAACCGAACCGCCGGCTGCCCTGGCCGTACTGGCCGGGCTGGACGTGGGGCGGACGCCGGTCCGGGTTTCGCAACTGGCCGCCGGCCGCCACCAGTTGTACCTCTATCTGGAGGGTTACCGGGAGGTGTTCGATTCGGTGACCGTGGTGCCGGAAACCGTGCAGGACTACCGCTTCACCCTGAACCGGCTCACCGGGACGCTGCGGATTTTCACCGCCCAGCCGGACGTCAGCCTGCGGGTTGACACCCTGGAGCTGTCCGTGGCCGGCACCGGGTCGGTGACACTGAAAGACTTCCCGGCCGGGGAGCATAGTATCGAGGCGCGCAAGCCGGGCTACAAAACCTGGCGGAAAACCGTGGCTGTCGATTTCGCCCAAGACAGCACCCTGCGGATCGAACTCGAGCCTTACCCCGGCAGCCTGCTCGTCAACTCGGTCCCGCAGCAGGCGGACATCTTCCTGGATGGAGTATTCACCGGCAAGAAAACCCCCTGGAGCCTGGTCCACCTCGACACCGGAGCGCACAATATCAGAGTCAGCCTGCCCGGCATCGGCAGCGCGGTGGACACTGTGGAAATCCAGCCGGGCCGGGACGAAACCGTCGAGCTGAAGCTGCGGGAGGGCTGGTTCAGTTACGAGCCGGCCGGCATGGTGCTGATCCCGGCTGCGGTAATGGAGCTTGCCGGCGGCGATTCGGTGAAAGTGGATTCGTTCTACATCGACAAGCACGAGGTTACGAACCGCGCCTATGCCCTCTATCTGGAGGCCACCGGAGCCAAGCCGCCGCCGCAGTGGCCGGGCGGCAGAATACCGGAAGGCAGGGAAAATCACCCGGTGGTCAACGTCACCTGGGAGGAGGCGGCCCGCTTCGCCGCCTGGACCGGGAAAAGACTGCCCAGCGAGGACGAATGGGAGATGGCCGCGATGGGAATCCGCTTCAGGAAATTTCCCTGGGGCGACAGCTACCGGCCCGGGACGGCGAACATCTGGAGCGAAGGCCGCGGAGGGACCGTGGAGGTGGGCAGCTATCCGGATGATATCAGTGTTTACGGGATTTACGACATGGTGGGTAACGTCGCCGAATGGGTTGATTCCTGGACGGACGGCAATCAGAGATACCGCACGTTCCGCGGCGGCAGCTTCTACGTCAACCAGGACGATCCCTCCCTGGCCAGCCGCGACGGCCACTACCCGATCAGCCGTAACCTCTACGTGGGCTTCCGCTGCGCCCGGGACCTGCACGTCAACCGCTGAACCATTGCCTGTGAAAAAGCCCCCGGGTCAGATATCGTACTCGTCGTTTTCCTCATCGCTTATCGACGGAATCCTGATCGTTATCCCGCCCTCGGCGTGTGGCCCGAAAGCCACAGCTCCGCTGGCCCGCGCTCCCACAGCGATCGCCCCGGCGCTGCGTCCGAAGCCCAGTGCCACGGCGCCGGCAGCTGCCGCCAGTCCCACCGCGATGGCCCCGGCCGAAATGACGCCGATACTGACCGCGCCGGCGGAAACGATTCCGACAGCCAGCCGGCCGGCAGCCAATACGCCGGTGGCTTTCTCCCCAATCGCCACCACGCCCTTCGCCGATCCGCTCGAAATGTGAAGAAGCGGGATTCCGAAAATCTTCTTCTTGCTGACGTAATCCGCTTTCAGTTTTTCTATCATCCATCTCCCCCGGTTGAACGGTTTATCGACTATCCTGTTTCCCAAAGTTTCAGAATACGTCTTGTCCGGACACCTCGGCCGCCCACCGAAGCGCCGCCTGCCGGAATTTTTTCCAAAATGCGGATTCACGCAGTGATAATGCATGATATTTCGATACTTACGATGTTTCCCTTTCTGAGGCAAATATAGGCTTTGCGGGAATCCGGGTCAATGATACCCGGGCCGAGCAGCAGCAGTGAAAAAATAAGGTAACATTTCCGCGACCGGTTGCGTTAACTTTAACTCGGCCCTGGAAGGAGAATGATTATTACTATCATAAAGAAGGGAGGAACCGATGCCAGATGACAGGCTCTACCACAGCGAGCGTCCCTACCAGTGCGAGATAGACGTCGAGGACAGGGCCTCCCGCAGTGCCGGCGGCGTTCCGGCGACCTACCACTGCTCGCTCTGCGGCGCCGAGGCAGATTCGCTCGATCACCTCTGCGCTCCCGAACGCCGCCGCGGCAAGTGAACGCCTCCGGCACTGAGATGCCCGCCCGGCAGAAAGGAGAAACCGGCATGAGCGCGATCATCAACCCTCTGCAGCGGAATAATCCCTGCGACCATATCCAGCAGGAGAAACCGGAGGAAATTCCCCAGGGCGAGACCGGATACTACTGCTCGCGCTGCGGAGCCGATGCCGACCGGCCCGAAAGCCTCTGCGCTCCCCTGGGGGCCTGAGGCGGTCCGGCGCTAAACCGCTCGGCGGAAAACCTAAGGCGGCGGCCTCAGCTCTGACCGCCGCCTTTGGCTTTCCAGCCATAACGGAAGCCTTCCGCCTCGGGCGCGGCCCCAGCCACGGTTCCCCACAGCGAAGACACGGCTGCAATAGCGGCCAGGATAGTGCGGATAGATTCTCTCCTTCTCATCGCGACCTCTGCGTTGTAAGATTACGGAATCAGCCTTCTCGTTTTATACTTAAAGATTGATATTCATTCTGAGCCGGTTTATCAAGGCTTACCAACGGTGGGTGATAACGCCGGCCCGCCGCCGGAGGGCCGGACGTTTCAGGAGGAGCGGCATGCCGGAATTCAGGGGTATCAGCCGGAATTCGTTCGAGTTCATGAAAGAGCTCGCCGCGAACAACAACCAGCTCTGGTTCGAGGCCAACCGTGCCCGCTGGGAGTCTCTGCGGGAGGAGCTGCGTGCGGTTTGTATCGAGATGGCGCCGTTCGTTCACGGGCTCGATCCCGAGCTCGAAACCGAACCCAAGACCGGCCGCTGCCTGGGCCGGATCAACCGCGACACGCGCTTTACCAGGGACAAGGCTCCCTACAAGGACTACATCGACATCATCTTTTTCCCGCGAAACCACCGGCGAACCGAGGTACCCGGTCTCGCTTTCGGCCTGAGCGGCGAGGAGCGGACTTATATCGGCACCTGGCTGGGCGCCTCGATGACCGACTGGCGAGAGCGACTGGAGGTCAACATCGCCGCCCACCCGCAGATTTTCGAGAGCTACCTGGAGAAAAACGGCAATTTCAGCGACATGTGGATCCACAGCGAAAGCTACCGGAAGACGCGAGTGGAGGGATTGCCGCCGTATTGCCACACCTGGGCTCAGCGTAAATTTTTCTACATGGGCAGGCTGGTGCCGGGCGAAGAGGTGGCGGCCGCCGGCCCGAACGTCACGAAAATCATCGAGGAGACTTTTTTGCGGCTGTACCCGCTCTTTATTTTCGCCACCTCGCACGAGCCGGTTGCGGACCTGGAACGGTTCAGGCGGAAATTCCGGAAGACGGCGGGTTAGGATAGGAATGGAAGGCGGACAAACTGCCTTGCGGTGAATAAGGAAGGTATCGTAAGTTCAACCCCGATCATTCTCGGCCCTACCCCTGCTGCCAGCCCGGTTCTCCAGAAAGACGCTCACCTGTTTGACGCGCATTCGAGTCACTCCTTCCTAAACGTTCGTTCTTTCGCCGCGGCTGTCCGGCCAGAACTGTTCGAGCAGGCGGAGGGCATTGGCGCAAAGAATTTTTTCTTCCGCGGCTGGCGGCAGGCCCAGGCCGCGCACGTTTTCCAACTCGGCCCGCTGGTCGAGCCAGGGACTGTCCGAGCCGTAGAGGACGTAATCCGCGCCGTTGGCCCGGATCAGCCGCAGGATCATCTCCCGGCTCGCGTAGCCGAAGCTGAAGGAGGTGTCCATGTAGACACCGCGGCCCGCCAGGCAGGCCAGCACCTCGTCCCACATGCGGAAGCCGCCCAGGTGGGTGGCGTAGACCGCCAGGCCCGGCAGCCTGTCCAGCAGGGCGGCGATACTGGCCGGAGGCCCGGCCGCCGGCGGCTGGTAGGAAAGGTCCTCGCCCGCATGGAAGATCACCAGCACGCCGGCGTCGCGCAGGGCGGCGAACAGGTCGAGACAGGCGGGATCGTCCGGCCGGAACTCCTGGTAGTCGGGGTGGAACTTCACCGCACGGAAGCCCAGGCCGAGCATCTGGTCCAGGTGGGCGCGCCATTGGCCGGCTTTCGGATGCAAGGCCCCGCTCATCGCCACCCGCGGGCTTGCCACCGAGGCGCTGAAAAGGTTCACCGAGCCGACCTTGTCCGGGTTGGTGGCCACCGGGAGGACGATGCTTTTTCCGATCCCGGCCTGGTCCATCGAAGCCACCAGCCCGGCCAGGGTGCCGTCATGGAAAGCCCGCTGGCCCGAATTTTCCTCCATCCTGGGGATCGCCTTGCGGGCTACCGCGTCCGGAAAAAAATGAGTATGGGCATCGATCACGGACATTGGCCTTCCTCCCTGGCTCACCTGGGCCGCTCGTCGATCACACGCCTGGATTCAAGCAGGTCATTGCCGGGCCGGGTCGCCATCTTACCCTGATCAAATATTTCTAACGGGATTCATCTTGTCCGCCCGACTGAACCGAAAATCCTCCGGTGCGTGAATTTGAGTGGTTCCGGAGGCTTGTCGGCCGCGCTCCCGGCCGATCTTTAGAATTGGCTGTAAAATCTAATTTCGCTTTTCTTCCCTTGTCAATAAGGCTCCAAAACGTCGGCCCCTCGAACGCACGAGCTGCGGAACCGCTGAAAATGATTGAAAAAATTGACAACCGCATCCAGCCGTGTTAACTATGAATTCCCTGTTTAACCCGTACTTTATCCTTCGGTTACAACTTCCACGGAGAGTTGCAGATGACTGACTTCCGGATAAACCTTTCGGCTAAAGACATGGTACAGAGCTGGTACAATGTGGTAGCCGACCTTCCTGAACCGATGGCTCCCCCGCTGAACCCGGGCACCGGCAAGCCGTTGGGTCCGGAGGCGCTCACACCGATCTTCCCCATGGCCCTGATCCTGCAGGAAGTGTCCACCGAACGCTGGATCGAAATTCCCGATCCGGTCAACGAAGTGCTCAAGCTCTGGCGGCCCACCCCCCTGCACCGGGCGGTGAACCTGGAAAAGGCGCTCGGCACTCCGGCGCGCATCTATTACAAGAACGAAAGCCAGAGCCCTCCCGGCAGCCACAAGCCCAACACCGCCGTGGCCCAGGCTTATTACAACAAAGAAGCGGGCGTGCGCAGGATTTCCACAGAAACCGGCGCCGGCCAGTGGGGCAGCGCCCTGGCGTTCGCCTGCAACCTGTTCGGGCTCGATTGCACGGTCTACATGGTCAAGGTGAGCTACGAACAAAAACCGATGCGCAAGTCCCTGATGCACATCTGGAACGCCGAGGTGTACCCGAGCCCGACGGACCAAACCAATAGCGGTCGGATGTTCCGCGAGCGTTTCCCCGGCACCACCGGCAGCCTGGGCATGGCGATCAGCGAGGCGGTGGAGGATGCGGCCACCCACGACGACACCAACTACTCCCTCGGCAGTGTCCTCAACCACGTGATGCTCCACCAGACCGTGATCGGCCTGGAAGCCAGGAAGCAGTTCGAGGCGGCCGGCGACTGGCCGGACGTGCTGATCGGCTGCGCTGGCGGCGGCAGCAACTTCGCCGGCTTTACCCTGCCGTTCGTGCCGGACAAGCTGGCCGGCAAGGACATCCAGATCATCGCCGCCGAACCGGCGGCCTGCCCCAGCCTGACCAAGGGTCCCTTCCGCTACGATTTCGGCGACACGGGCCGGATGACGCCGCTGTTGAAGATGTACACCCTGGGACACGTTTTCGTCCCGCCCGGAATCCACGCCGGCGGGCTGCGCTATCACGGCATGGCCCCGATCGTGAGCCACCTCAAGCACCTGGGGATCATCGAAGCCGTGGCCCTGCACCAGGTCGAGTGTTTCGAGGCCGGCACGCTGTTCGCCCAGACCGAGGGGATCATCCCGGCGCCTGAAACCAACCACGCCATCCGCGCCGTCATCCTGGAAGCGCTCAAGTGCAAGGAAACCCGCCAAGAGAAATGCATCGCCTTCAATTTCAGCGGACACGGCCATCTGGACCTTTCGGCCTACGACAAATTCCACGAAAAGTCGCTCGAAGACTACGCGTACCCGAAGGAGCTGATCGAAGAGGCGCTGAAACAGGTGCCGGTGATCGAGTGACCGATGCTTTTTTTTAACGGACTTGGGGGACGGCTGGCGCGCCGTCCCCCAGGTTTCCTGACCGAGGTTTACAGCCTGCCTGATTCGTTCAATCCGCTCGATTTTGCGAATATTTTCTCAAATCTGATATAAAATCCCGCCGGAATTAAATCTTTCCGCTGAACGGCTTCCCTCTCGCGCAAGCTAATTGTCAAGATAACAGTAATTTAGTTCGAATATTCGCTATTGTAAGCGAACCGTGGTTTCTGGCATCATTTTTGATAGATAAAAAATGATCGAGTATCGTTATGTGGAAAAGAACACCTACAGTAAAGCTTTCCAACTGCTGATATATCTCTCTGAGATTAGTGCAATGATCCTCCCTGGGGTCTCTTCTCGGAGAAAAACCCCTCTACCCGGGCAGCCGGCGGTTGCCTCAGGCGGAGGGGTTTCTATTTTATCTCCGGTGAAAATTATTGCTATCGGTTGCGGGTACGGCTAAAATTCAATTGTCCGGTCTTTTCAGCCGCAGACTTCATCGAGTAACCAGCCAGTCAACAAGGGGAGGGAACCATGACACAGCGCCGTCAGTTTATCCATAACCTCGGCGTGGGAGCGCTCTCGACTGTGGCGCTCGCCTCCGTGGGCCGGGCGCAGTCCGACCTGGCGCCGCCCGATCCGGGCACCGGCAAGAAGGTGCGGGTCGGCATTATCGGCGCGGAGAACAGCCACACGGCCGCCATCGGCAGGACTTTCAACGGCAACAAGAAATTTCCCGGGGTCGAAATAGTGGCGGTCTGGGGCGAAACCGACGAGTTCGCCAAAAACGCCGCCGAAAAGGGTCTGATCCCCAAAATCGTCAAGCGCCAGGAAGAGCTGATGGGGATGATCGACGCCCTGATTATCGACCACCGTCATCCCTGTTACCACGTGGAGGCGGCGGTGCCGTTCGTCGAGGCGGGCATCCCGACCTTCGTGGACAAGCCGTTCTGCTACCGGGTGAAAGAAGGCCAGATGCTGATCGAGGTGGCGGAAAAGCGCGGCACGCCCATCACCTCGCTCAGCTCGGCCGCCTTCGGCCCCGCCTTGGACGACCTGGCGGTCCAGGTCGCCGAACTGAAGGATGTAAAAAGCGTGGTGTTGACCGGCCCCTCGGACATCAAAAGCAAATACGGCGGCATCTTCTTCTACGGGATCCACACGATGGAACGGATGATTAAGTTGTTCGGGGACAAGATCGAGGCGGTACGGGCCACTCGCAACGGCGACAACGTCACCTTCCAGTTCCAGTACGCCGGCGGCCTGATCGTCACTTACATCCCGGTCAATCAATGGGACACCTGGGTCGCTCAGCCGGACGGCATGAAAAAGCTCGAGCCGCGGGTAAAAAATGAGGACGGCACGCTCTACATGTATTCAGCCATAGTCAAGATGTTCCAGACCGGCCAGGAGCCGCGCACGCACGCCAGCCTCCTGCCGCCCATTGCGGCCCTGGAGGCGATGGAGCGTTCGGCGCTGAGCGGCGACTGGGAATACCTGCTGGTGTGAAGGCGATTACCCGGGAGATCAAAACTAAAGGGCGGGTTTTCCCCGCCCTTTTTAATTGGCATCAGATTCCTCGAAGGCCGGATCGCTAATCCTTTCAGCACCGCCGATCCGCTCGATGTCTTCCGTTGTGATCCGGGCGGTGGCGCCGGCGGTGGCCGCAACCAGTGCGCCCAGCCGGTTGCCGAAATCGCAAGAGTCGGCCAGGGAACCGCCGGCCAGCCAGGAATGGATGAAGCCGGCGCTGAAAGCATCCCCCGAACCAACTGTGTCCGCCACCTTCACCCGGTAGCCCGGCGCATAGACCTGCCCTCCCCCGGCCTCCGCGGCGAATACTCCTCTTTCGCCCAGGGTCACCAGACAGGCCCTCAGGCCGCAAGCGTGAATCACCAGGCGGGCGAACTCCGGCACTGAAAGCTCTCTACCGAACATGATCCCAGCCACCACCCTCACTTCAGCGTCGTTCAGCTTGAGCAGGCCCGCGCGTTCTAGGGAAGAAGTCACGGTCCGGCTATCGTAGCAGTCCCGGCGCAGGTTGATGTCCAGAAATTTGAGAGCAGGCACCGCTGCATCCAGAAGCTTGGCAAGGGTGTCTCGGTTCTTTTTTGAGCGCTGGGCCAGGGTGCCGTAACAGATACAATCCGCCCGGCCGGCGGCCTCCAAAAGCGCTTCGGTCGGCTCGATCCGGTCATAAGCCACTTCCGGGACTATGAAAAAATCCGGCCGGCCCGCCTCGTCCAGGCTCACCCGCACCGTGCCGGTGGGCAATTCATCATCCCACTGGACCAGGGAAGTGTCCACGCCCAGGCCGGCGGCCTCTTCGCAGGCCCTCTTTCCCGGGTCGTCCCGGCCCAGGCGGCTTGCCACCAGGCTCCGCCGGCCCGACAGCGCCAGCCGGCAGGCGAGGTTGAACGGAGCGCCGCCCAACAGCCGCCTGCCGTCCGGGAAAACGTCCCAGAGGATTTCGCCGAATGAAATTATCATTTGACGGTCGGATTTCCGTTTCACGCGGCCGGGAGAAAGAAGGCCATCGAGTTCCGGATCTCAAAAATCGAGGGACAGGCGGTTCTGTCAAGGAATTTCGCTGCGGCTGCGGTGCTCCACCGTCGGAATTACTGCCAGACCGCCAGGATGGCTCCCATCGCCAGCAGGCAGGCCAGATGATAGCCCTGGTTGATCAGGTAGAGCCTGAGCGGGCGCTTCTCGAAAAGAGAGTTTACCGCGGCGGTGGTGGCGATGAAGCCGAGCCAGAGCCAGAAGCCGCACTGGAGCCCTTCGGCCACCGTGGTGGAAAGCGTGTAATCCACGAAGTGCGCCAGCACGTAAGCCATCACCGCCGAACCCGCTATCGCGCCGATATAAGCCCGGGCCACGCCGCCCTCCTTGAGCTTTTCTTCGCTCACTCCCACGGCGGCGATCCAGGCTTTGCCGAACAAGAACGGCGAGTACCAGAGGCTTCCCAGAATCTGGGTTACGATAACTGCGGCGACAACGGCGGGATAATTGATCTGAACTTCCATCTACGGATCTCCCGGCGGCGGTTAAATATCTGACAGGAAATTAATCGCGAATAAATATAATAATCATTCTCGATTTGTTCAAGTAGGGTTAGCCGCACAGGCCCTACTAATCAAGCCGGATCATGCACCCGGCGGCGCATCGACTCTCTCCAGCAGGTAATCCATGTCCACCGGTTTTTCCAGGCTGTCATTGACAACCAGGATCTTCTTCAACAGGAAATCCTTGACCGGGTGTAACTCGAATTATTCACAAATTAGCGCGATACATGTAGAGGCCCCGATAAATCGGGGTACCTGCCCCATTCCATCCGGGCGGCCACGGGGGGCCGCCCCTACAAAGAACCGGATCATTACCGTTTGCATGAACAATGCGGGGTAAAGCTCGTCACGTTTTTTTGAGCTTGATTTCTTCGTAATGCCTTTCGTAGTAGTTCATCAGCTTGGGCGTGAGCAAGTTACAGCGATGGTACTTTCCCGCTGGCAAGTCGCCCAGAGGCTTGACCAGGTTGACCGCCCCGTGGGAGCCCTCGAGGTACTCGCACTCCCGGCGGGTATGGCGGCAGACGAAGATAGTCGGGCTCTTGAATCCGGTCAGCGGGTAAGGGACCGCCGAATGGTACGGGCATTCACCGGTAAGAGTCACCATCTGTTTGTAGAAGTCGAAGATGTCCGCCAGGCCGAGCAACCGGCTGAGAGCGTGCACGGAAGTTTCATCGAGCCAGCCGCCGAAGGCGCGGGCGTTGAGCAGGTCGGTGGCGAGCTTGAACGACTGGGGATAACTGAAAACTCCCGACTCGCTTTGCAGAAAGTGCACCGCAGTCAGCACGATACCGGCCGCGATGGACGGCCAGTCCCTGCGGCCGAGAAAATCTTTTTCGAGGCGGCTGTAGGCGCAGACGTACTGAATCACTTCGGTCACACGGTTGCCCACTTCGAGTCGCCCAAGGGCGGCCAGCCCCTCGCCGATCACGCTCTGATAAAAGGCCTGCCTTTCCTTCTCCGGCTGGCGCAGCAGCTCCTCGACCCGGAGCAGGACGCCGTAGTTGTGGAACAGAGCGGCCACTGCCACCTCGGCCAGCCTCGGCAGCTTCTCCCCCACCACGCTCTGAAACTCCGCCGCGGAGGCGATGGCCAGGGAAAAGAGGGCGCAATCGAAAGTGAATTCGAGAAATCTGGTCGCGCCGGTGTATTTCGAGTTGGAACAGCGGAAGATCGTCTGGTAGAGCGTCAAAGCTATCTTATCGTCGGCGAGCACCAGGGCCAGCACCTCATCCAGCCGTCCGCCGAAATCTTTGAAAAGCAGACGGCAGTCCGACGACTCCGAGCGCCGGGCCAGCAGGTTCGCGAACAGGGCGCTGACCTCCGCCCGGCAACGGTCCACAAGAGGCGGATTTACCCTGAGAGTAAATTCCAGCTCGAATTCCGGATTGGCCTGCTGGAGCTTGACCAGCCTGGCCACCCGTTCGCGGTTCAGATCGCTGCAGGCGGGAAAGATCATCATTCCGGGCCGGACCAAAAGATCGCGGGCCAGATCAAGCCCCTCGATGAAATCCTCCGGCCGTTCGGTCGGAAAATGAATGAATTCGAGCAGGTTGTCGAGCCCTCGAAGAGTGAGGGTCTGGAAGTCCTCAGAGACGAGATCTACAGCATCCATAGTCCGTCGCACCGGTCACGTTTTCAACGATAATCAGGATTAATCTGAATTATAGCCTGGCAAATTATATTACGCCATGAAAATCAATTTGCAGAGTAATGATTTCAATACCAGCGGGCCTTGTACAGCCGGTTTCCGGGCAGGTGAATCTGGCTTTCGGGATGCAGCAGATGAACCCGGAACGCCCACCAGCTTTCTTCCGCCTGGACCCAGGCGAGCTGGCCGGTGACCGGGTCGACGCAGATACTCTTGACGTTTTCGTGATCCCGGAGGTCCGGGTGCGGCGAGATTTGCCGGGTGTCCCGGTCGAACAACCAGCAGTGGCGGCTGGTGCTGAAAGCGATGAGCGAAGTGTGGGGGACGGGGTAGAAATCGTGGCCGCCGCTTTCCGGCAAGGGTATGGTATCGACCGTTTCGAGCCGGGGGTTGGCAAGGTTCCAGTCGGCCAGGCGGTAGACATGGATCGCCTGGTTGGCGAGAGCCCAGAGCAGCTCTCGCTCGGCGTCCCAGACCACGCCGTGACCCCAGGTAAGCTCGCTGGTGGTCACCACCCTGCCCGGCTCGGCCATGTCGAAAACCATCAGCTTGTCCCCCCGGTCCTCGAAGTGCGACACCGCCACGACGATTCTCCCGCCGGGCAGGAGGTCCGCCGAATGAGCGTTGGGGGCCGAGGCAAAGTAAAGCAGGCGGCCGCCTGCGCGCTCCACCAGGGCGATGCCCTCGCTGGAAGAGGTTATCAGTATTTTCCCGCCGCCGTCCACCGGCTTGCAATCGTCCGTGCTGAGGAATTTCGGCTTCATCGTATCCGGCAGGTCCGGGCAATCCTGGGCCTTCCAGCTCCAGACCTTTTCCGGCAGGCTGTCGCTGGGTCCGGCGAGCCTCAGGATGAAAACCTCGTCCCAGCCGCAGAGAATCAGCTCCCGCGGCCTGCTCACGGATTCACTCCCCGGCCCATTGCCTCCGCAGGAGAGAAACAGCACCAGCAGCACAAACAGCGGCCGGTACGATGCGGTGAACTTTTTTGTCGACAGGGGAATTATCATCGCCACTCCTCTTCTTTTCAGAAACCGTACAGGCCGCCGAATTTTTTCTCCAGGTAGGCCAGGAGCGGCCGCTCGTCCGGAGGTCCGCCGGTCACCTTCTGCACCAGCTCGCGGGAACGGTATGTCATCCCGTGGCTGTGGATGTTCTTTCTCAGCCAGCTCAGCAGGCTGGAAAAATCGCCGGCCGCAATCGCCGCCTCCAGGCCGGGGAGAGCTTGCCCGGCCGAGGCGAAAAGCTGGGCGGCGTAAACGTTGCCCAGGCTGTAGGTGGGAAAATAGCCGATCGCGCCCCAGGCCCAATGAATGTCCTGCAGGCAGCCGCGCGTATCGTCCGGCACTTTCAGGCCGGTAAGTTCGAAAAACCGGCGGTTCCAGGCTTCCGGCAGCTCGCTCACCGGCAGCTCGCCGGCAATCATCAGCCGCTCGATTTCGAAGCGCAGGATGATGTGCAGGTTGTAGGTGACTTCGTCGGCGTCCACGCGGATGAAGGAGGGCTTCACCTCGTTGATCGCCAGCAGGAAGGTCTCCAGGCCGACATCCCCCAGCGCCTCCGGAAAAAATTGCTGCGCGATCGGGAAGCAGTATTCCCAGAACGGCCGGCTGCGTCCCACCAGGTTCTCCCACAGCCGCGACTGCGATTCGTGGATTCCCAGCGACACCGACTCGCCCCTCGGCGTGCCGAAATGCTTCGCCGGCAGTCCCTGTTCGTAGAGGGCGTGGCCGGTTTCGTGCAGGATCCCGAAAAAGCCTTCCCCGAACCGGTTGCGGTTGTAGCGGGTGGTGATACGCGTGTCGCCGGGCCCGATACGCACGCAGAACGGGTGTACCACCTCGTCCAGCCGGCCGGCCTCGAAGTCGAAGCCGATTTCGGCGGCCAGCCTGCGGCCGAAGTCCTGCTGCGCTGCCAGCGGGAAGTCCCGGGCCAGGATCGAGGAGTCGGGACGCCGGGGGGCCTCGTCGATTTTTTCGAGCAGGCCCGAGATACCCCCGGCCAGACGGCCGAACAGGGCGGTCAGCGAGTCCTCCCTTTCACCCGGCTCGTATTCATCGAGCAGGGCGTCGTACAAGGTGCCTTCGAACTCGTAAGCGGCGGCCTTTTCCCGGCAGAGCGCCACCAGTTTTTCGAGCCAGGGGCGGAAAAGCGCGAAGTCGTTTTTCCGGCGCGCCTGGACCCACACGCCGTGCGCCCTGGCCGTGGTGCGGGCCAGCTCCTCGACCAGCCGGTCCGGGAGTTTCGTCCTTCGGTCGTACTTGCGCCGCGCTTCCCGCAGATTGACCGCCTCGGGGGATACGCCATCCTCCAGCAGGCCGGCGGCCTCACATTCGGCGAGCAGCCCGCCTATCTCCGGTGCGGTGAACTTTTCATGGGCCAGGCGCGCCAGCAGGGCGAGCTGTTCGGCCCGGGTTTCGATTCCGGCGGGCGGCATGACAGTTTCCTGGTCCCACTGCAGCAGGGTGCTGGTGGCTTCGAGCAGAGCCGTCTCGCGGATCAGCGAACAGAGCCGTTCGTAGCTTTTTCGAACTTTTTTCATCTCGTGCTGGTGCTCACTTTCCACTCGAATGATTGGACCGCTCTATTTGCCGCTGTAATTCAGCAGTTCGAGGATAATGGCGGTCGCCTCGTCCCGCACCCGCTGCGGTTCGCTGTACCGGGCGAGGACGCTCATTTCATCGTGGGCCTCGCCTGTCGGGTTGGTCCGGCGGCGGTTAGGGTCGACAGTCAGGCGCAGGGTTTCGAGCCGGCGGACGGCTTTCTCTTTCAGCCCGGTGGGGGCCCGGTCGATCAGACGCTGCGCGGTGGCGAGGTAGCGCAGGTCATCCATGCCCTCGCGCACCGCCTCCCAGGGCGTCGACCTGACTACCTGGCCCGGGTTCACCGCATGCCGGTAAACCGCACAGCCGTCCGGGTCGTAGCTCCAATAGTTATACATCCAGAAAAAAGCCCCATCGGCTTTCACGCGCCAGGGGAGACAACCCATGTCGTAGCGGGAGCCGTGCACGGTCCTGAGCGGGAAGCTGTAGACCCAGTAGTCCTTGGCGTAGCGTTCGGCCACCTCCTGACAGCCGAGGAAGCCGCCGTCGGAGACGATGACGTCGCACTGGTCGACCATGCTTTCGGCCCAGCTTTGGCGGTTCATCACCACACCGTAAACCCGGGTGGCGGGTATGACGCTCTTGAGCAGCCGGTAGCGGTCGCGACAGCGGGTCAGGAGCCTTTCGGTGGGCTCATCGTAGATCAGCACCACCAGCTCCTGGGGCCATCCCCGGCCGCGCCAGTAAGCGTCGATCTGCCGGAGACCGTCCACGAAGAGGCTGTCCAGTTGGGGTGTGACCGCCGGGCCGATCACGCTCTTGCCATCGACCGGCTCGCCGGTTTCGACCGGAATATCGAAAGCCTGAGCCAGACTGCGTTCGTAGTGCAGGCTGTGGTCGTTGCCCAGGCTGATTATCACCGGTCCCTTCAGGCCGGCGGCAGCCACCCGCCGCATGAAGCGGTCGGTGCCGGTGAAATCGAGCTTCGGCCGGTCGCCGTCGCGGCTGATATCGATCCCGGTGCCGCCCCAGAAAAACTGGATCGCATCCAGGCCGTGCTCTTTCATGTCGCGGTACCAGCTTTCCGGGATGTCGGTTTCTGACATGAACACGCCGCCGGTGACCGGGCTGTCGGCCAGGGTGAACGGCAGCACCTCGCACTCCAGCTCCAGGCTGCCGTCCCAGGCGCCGCTGGCGATCCTGACGCGACTCTTGTACGTACCGGGCCGCATCCCCGTCCCGGGACGGACCGTGATCCAGAAATAGCGGGTCCGGCCGGCCCGGACCTTCACCGTCCCGCTGAATTCGTAGAGACGGTTGGGCTGGGTGCTGTCGGCCAGGCTTTCCACCACCATGATTTCAGTGGACCGCAGCAGAGCCTGGCTTGCATTCGGTCCGGCAGCCCGGGCCAGCGACACAGTCACCTCGGCGTCCTTATCGGAACGGACCGCGAAACAGGCCGGTTCGTATTCGCCGGGAGTGGTGCGCAGCCGGATGACCTTTTCTGGCCGGGTGGGAGGAGGTTCTTTGCTGGACATGGGCTTGAGCCAGGGGTGAGCCCAGGAAACTATTTCGGCGGAAAGTGCGGTCGAGGTGACCAGCAGCAGCGCTATCAGTGATATAAATTTTTTCATCGGGTCCTCAGGTCGGTTGAAATTATGCAAGACTCTCTTGAAAAATCATTTCAGCACGTTACCCGGTTCAACCTCCACCAGGATCAGGTCATCGGTATTCCAGCGGCCCTGCACCAGGCTCATCCCGGTGCCGTCGGCCGCGGTGCTGAGGCCTTCGTAGGTGTAATCGGTCCAGGGGCCGTGGGTGATCCGGCCCACCACATTCGGTCCGATCACCGGTGCGCCGATAGTGCGGGCTGCCTTCTGCACGGTCTTCACCAGCGAGAACGAATGTTCGGGCCATTCGGACTGCTTGGCCGCCCAGCCGTAGGGGATGAAAACCAGGTCCGGCTTCTGTTCGCGCATGCGGCCCAGGAGCGCCTCTTCGAAACTGTCGGCGCAGATCAGCACCCCCACCCGGCCGAACGGAGTGGCCACAGCCGAGATATCTTCCGGCCGGCCTGGCAAATCGGGTGGGTCCATCAGCCAGGCCAGCAGGTTAATCTTGCGGTGCTTGAGAACGACCTCGCCTTGCGGATTGACCAGAATCGCGGTGTCGTAGAGCTTTTCACCGTCTTTTTCGTAGAGTCCCACGCCGATCCAGATTTTGTGTTCGCGGGCCAGGGCGCAGACCCTGGCGCAGACTGTCCCGCCGGGCACCGGGCCGGCCAGCCGATGGGCCTCGGGGTTCACCCAGCCCAGGTCGGCGGTCTCCGGAAAGAATACCATCCGAGCGCCCGCCGCCGCCGCCTTTTCCACCTTTTCAGCAATCTTCTCCAGGTTGCCTTCCAGGTCGGAATCGGTGCAGCGGGTCTGGGCGATCGCCACCTTGATCTTTTCCATCGCCATCGCCTCGGTTTGGATTGCCATTCCCGCCGCTGCCAGCCAGCAGACTGCCGCGGCGGTGAAGAATTTTCCCCTGCCCGTCCTGTTCCAGCCAACTCTTTTACTTCTCATTTTGCCCTCCAGCCGCTTGTTTAGAGCTGATCCGACGAACACGCTTCTCGTGACAGGTGCGTACAATGAGTGAAGGTGCGGGTATTTTTAATTTAACAATTTAACACGCGCTTGTCGGCCCACAAGTAAGTCGTGACCGCCCGACACGCCGAGGCGGGCCGCAATCTGGAAAGTCGGGAAAAATCCCACTGCGGAAAAGACAATTTTTATCCATGCCGGGGCTGAAAACATATTATATGTCGTAACATACAATAGGCGGAAATCGGCAGCTCATTTTTATCATCCTAATGATATAAACTCCTGGCTATAAGGCTTTCAGGGCTGATTCAAATGAAATACTATTCGGATTTCTACTTCAAATCAACGACAGGGATGTTATCGGCGATTTTAGATAGTGCACGTGTCGTGTCCACGAGCTGGCATACAATGCTCATCACACCGATTAACCCGCCGGTCGGCCTGGCTTATTATCATCGCGAATCTTGTACTCCACTTCCCATGTCAGCAGGCATCTAAACCGGGAGAACTCATGAACCGAAAGTCTTTTTTTCTTATCAAGCCTGTCAGGCCGGTAGCGCTGATCCTCGCTGCCCTCCTGATTACAGCCGCCTCCGCCTTTTCCGCTGCCGAACAGGCGCTCTGCCGGGTCAAGGCCGAATTCGACATCAAAGTGCCGATGGCGGACGGCGTGAAGCTGTCGACCGACATCTACCGGCCGGACACCACCGGCCGCTTCCCGGTCATTCTGACCCGCACCCCCTACAACAACTTCGACCCCTCCACCGGCTACTGGTATGCTGAACGGGGCTACGTGGTGGTGCAGCAGGACGTGCGCGGCAAGTGCGACAGCGACGGCCAGTTCTACCCGCTGCGGGGGGAAGCCCGGGACGGCTTCGACACCCAGCAGTGGTGCGCCGAACAGAGCTGGTCCAACGGCAAGGTGGGCACTTTCGGCGGGAGCTACGTGGGGGCCACCCAATGGCTGGCCTCGGTCCTGGCGAACGAGCACCTGGTCTGCATGTTTCCCTTCGTGGCCGCCAGCGACTACTACCGCCATTGGATCTACAACGGCGGCGCTTTCGCCCTGAGCTTCAACACCATGTGGGGCGCGCTCAGCATTTCCGCCCGCGTGGGCCAGGACATGGCGACCGAACCGGTCGATTGGAACGAGCTGTTCAAGAGCCTGCCGGTGGGCCAAATCCCGGCGCTGCTGGGCCGCAGCGTCCCCTGGTTCGCCGACTGGCTGGCCCACCCTACCCGGGATGACTACTGGAAAAGTATCAGCATCGCCGACTACTACGAAAAAATCAAGGCACCGGCTTATAACGTAGGCGGCTGGTACGACATTTTCCTCGAGGGAACGCTGGAGAATTTCAGCGGGCTGAGAGAACGGGGCGGATCTCAACAGGCGCGCCAGGGGAGCCGGCTTCTGGTCGGGCCCTGGTTCCATACCTCCTCGGCCAGGACCCAGCTGGGCCAGCTCGAGTTCGGCCCGGGAGCAGCGATCGACGAACAGGAGCTTCAGCTCGGGTGGTTCGACTACTGGCTCAAGGGCAAAGACGACGAGCTGGCCGACCAGCCGCCAGTCAAGCTGTTCATCATGGGCGAAAACCGCTACCGCGAATTCGACTCCTGGCCGCCGAAACAAGCGGTCGAAAAACCGCTCTACTTCCATTCACGCAAAGGAGCCAACAGCCTGGCCGGCGATGGCACCCTCGACTGGACTGCGCCTTCCGGGGGTGAACGCACGGAAGGATTCAGTTACGATCCGCGCAATCCGGTGCCCACGATCGGCGGGAACGACTGCTGCCGGGAAACGATCGTCACCCAGGGTCCCTACGACCAGCGGCCGGTGGAGCGCCGCGACGATGTGCTGGTCTTCAGCAGCCGGGTGCTGGCCGAACGGCTGACCGCGGTCGGCCCCGTGACAGTGAAGCTCTGGGCCTCCTCCAGCGCCGTCAACACCGACTGGACCGCCAAGCTGGTGGACGTTTACCCGGACGGCCGGGCGATCAATATTACCGGCGGCATCCTGCGCGCTCCCCTGCGTAACGGCTTCGACCGCTGGGAGGAACTCGAGCCGGGTAAGGTCTATGAATTCACGATCCAGCTGCGTCCGACCGCCAACTTGTTCCTGCCCGGACACCAGGTACGGGTCGAAATCTCGAGCAGCAATTTTCCCCGCTACGACCGCAACCTTAATACAACCGGCGCCGATATCGCTGAAAAGACCGAAATCGCCTCGGCGAGCCAGCAGGTCTACCACGACCGCCAGCGGCCGTCGCAGATTATCCTTTCCGTGCTGGAATAACCGGCCGGGGCGAAGGGCGGGCCGGCACGTTCATTGCCAGAGCCACTTCCGTCGGGTCACTTGCCGAGGAGGCGTTCCGCAATGAACGTGCCGGCCCGCCTCCCTCCGCTGACAGATAAACTCCGACACGGCTCTCTGCAACCGACACCGTGAAATCCCCCGGGCGACCTCCCGGTCGCCCTTGGATCGAAAAAAGAAAGGGGCGAACGCGAGGTTCGCCCCTGCCGCGGTTGTTCTGTCGGCCGGGGCAAGCCCCGGTCCTCACCTGCGTTTCCGGCCTCAGGCCGTGACCAGTTCGTACATGCAACGCTGCGGAATATGGTGGACCGGCACTGCGGGGAACTTTTCCGCGATCTGCCGGGCGAGCTGGATCACGCCGTACTCCTCGGTGACCGGATGGTTGACCACCGCCACCGGGAAGCCGGTGTCGATCGCGAAGGCGCCATCCCGCCAATAGGTGAAACCATCGTCCGAACAGACCGCCATGTCCGCGGCCAGCTTTTCGATGAAATGGAACATGGGGGTAATCGCCCCGCAGCCCACCACCACCCGGCTCACCTTGCGCTGCCTGTCGCCGATCAACTGGACGCCCGGCTGGCCGACCTCGGCCACCTTACCCGCGATCCGGCGGGCGACCTCGGCCGCCGTGCGGCCCTCGCCATTATAGACGTAGTAGTAGCCACTGCCGTCGATCGGACCCGGCAGGCCGATCGCGCTGCCCCAGGCAGTGGGAATACCGACCTTCGGAAACTGGTCCCAGACGTCGTGGCAGCGGATGATGGTCAGCCGGTTGTCTTCGATGAATTTCCGCTTGGCCCGGGCCTGTTCGAACCGGAAGATCGTCTCGTCGTTATCGCGATGGTTATAGTAGGTGGGTTCGTGGGTGACGAACAGGTTGCAGCCCATCTCGACCGCTTTCGCCAGCGCCGAAGAGTAGCTCATCCAGCCCACCGCGATCCCCCGGACCGGCTCCTGGGGCCCGCCCGACTTGAAAGTGTCGACCGTGTCTTCCCATTTGACCCAGCCGTCGTCGAGGGCTTTGAGGTAACGGTGGACTTCTCCGGCGGTCAGCTCGGCTTTGCTGTCCGGTGCGGCTGATAGAACCGCCGGAGTGGCGGCCAGTACCGCTGCGGCCGGCGGTACGAATGCGAAGAATTCCCGCCGGTCCATGTTTTTCTGCCTCTCGTCCATTGTAAGCTCCTGGCTAAGTTGGAAATTCAAACGCCTGCTAAAAATATCGTTTCCGCCGGAGGACCCGGCAAGGAAATTATTTCACTGGCGCGAATCCTCGGCCTGGACAGCCCGCTATTCTCCCGTCCGGCAACCCGGATCTGTATTTTTGTGCAAATGAGCCTCTTCTTTATCAGAAGTTGACACATTTAATGTTTATACATATATTGATAAAGAAACCGCCTACAAGGAGGGCAGCTTGAAACTGGAAAAGGAAATAAAGCAGAAAAAATTCGACAACGAGTTCCAGAAGCTGATCGTAAACATCATCTACACCGGCGGCTGGCTGAATGCCATCAACAGCAAAAGGCTTAAAAAATTCGGCATCTCGCCCCAACAGTACAACGTGCTGAGGATTCTGCGGGGCCAGTACCCGCTGCCGGTCACGGTCAACCTGCTCAAGGAGCGCATGCTGGACCGGATGTCCAATGCCTCCAGGCTGGTGGAAAAGCTGAGGCTCAAGGGCTGCGTGGAACGCGCTGTCTGCCCGAGCGACAGGCGGGCGGTGGACGTGATTATTACCCAGAAAGGACTGGACCTGCTGGCGGAAATCGACTCCGGCGCGAAAAAATTCGAAAAGCATTTCAAGTCGCTGGCCAAGTCCGAAGCTAAAAAGCTCAACCAGCTTCTCGACAAACTGCGCGGTTGAGATACGATTCGAACATTCCGTAACTAATGATCTGCGGAACTGCACTGAACATTGCAATGATGGCCCGTTCCAGCGATCGAGTATCTTCAGGCACGGCGATGGAGGGTGGATTGTCATGCACGAGCTGATCGAAAAAAGGTGGAGCCCGCGCGCTTTCAGCGCTCAGCCGGTGGAAACTGAAAAGCTGAACGAGCTGTTCGAGGCGGCCCGCTGGGCCGCTTCCTGTTATAACGAACAGCCCTGGCGTTTCGTCTATGCCGCCCGGGAGGAAAAGGAGCTTTTCCGGAAGCTGTTCGACTGCCTGGTCGAACGTAACCAGCAATGGGTGAAAACTGCCCCGCTGTTGCTCCTGACCGTCGCCAGGCGCGATTTCAGCCATAACGGCAAGCCGAACCGCCACGCCTGGCACGACGTGGGTCTGGCGCTGGGTAACTTCACCCTGCAGGCCGTCGCCCTGGGCCTGTTCGTCCACCAGATGGCCGGGTTCTCCAGCGAAAAAGCGCGGGAGAACCTGGGCATCCCGGCCGATTTCGAACCGGTGGCGATGGTCGCGGTGGGCTATCCCGGCGACCCGGCCCAGTTGCCGGAGGAGCTGCGGGCACGCGAGGGGGCCCCTCGGACCAGAAAGCCGCTGGCGGATATTGTCTTCCACGGGGCCTGGCACAACGACAGCGGTCCAGCCGAGAACTGATTCCGGACTGGGGAGAAGAAGATGAAAGTCACGAAAGTATTCAGCGACGAACTGGGCGAAAGCCATTTCGGGGAAGTCGAGATCGAGCTTGCCGATGCCGGGCGAATCGGCAGGCTGTCGGCCAGACAGAAAGCCAGCGGCATCGTCTTCCGCGAAAACGACGAAAGCTACGATTACGACTGGCACAACGCCCCGGCCCGCCAGTACGTGATCCTGCTTGACGGAAACATCGAGCTGGAAACCAGCGACGGCGAAAAAAGGCGCTTCACCGGCGGGGACGTCCTGCTGGTCGAAGACACCGCCGGACGCGGGCACCGGACCCGCACGGTCGACGGCAGGAGAAGAAGATCGCTGTTCGTGACTCTGGACTGAAGCGGGTGTGGGGACACATAAGAGGAGGCAAAATGCAGGCGGCTGCGGCGGGGATTCATCACATAACGGCGATTGCCGGACTGGCCCAGGCGAACCTCGATTTCTACGCCGGCACCCTGGGACTGAGGCTGGTCAAGAAAACGGTCAATTACGACGACCCGGCCACTTACCACTTTTATTTCGGCGACCGGCTGGGCGCTCCCGGCACGATCCTCACCTTCTTCCCGACCGGATATCCGGCCCCGCGAGGCAGTTCCGGAGCGGGGACTGTGACGACCGTGACCTTCGCCGCCCCGGCCGGGTCGCGGCAATACTGGGCCGACCGCCTCCAGGCCGGAAAAGTAGTGACCGACCAGGCCCTCGGGCGGGTAGACGCAGATCTGATCGCATTCAGGGACCCGGACGGGCTGAGGCTGGAAATCGCTTTCGGCTCCGGCTCCAGCGAACCGGCCTGGGAGGACGGCCCGGTGCCGGCCGAACACGCGATCCGGGGGTTCCACAGCGCTACGATCACCGTGCGGGAGGCCAGCGCCACCGCGGAACTGCTCACCGGTACTCTCGGCTTCGCCCTGGCCGAACGGACGGCCGGCCGCAGTCTTTACGCGGCGGCCGGCGCTGGCCCGGGCCGGCTGGTCCGGATCGAGGAAAAGCCGGGAGCGGCGCCGGGAAGAATGGGGCCCGGAACGGTGCATCATATCGCCTGGCGCACCGCCGATGACGCCAGCCAGGCCGCCCTGCTGGAACGGCTCCGTCACGATGGGCACTACGTTTCGCCGGTGACCGACCGCAACTACTTCCATTCGATCTACTTCCGCGAACCGGGAGGAGTGCTGTTCGAGGTGGCGACCGACCCGCCGGGTTTCACGGTGGACGAAAATCCATAAGAGCTGGGCAGCCGGCTGGCCCTTCCACCTATGCTTGAAAGCCGGCGCCGGGAGCTCGAACGCGCCCTTCCGCCGGTCAGGCTGCCGGGTGAGGGAAAAGCCGGCCGATGAACCGGACGAGCGATCCACATGCCGGCGGCCGCCTTTTTACTCTTGGCCCACCGTCTGACCGGGCGAAAGCAGTGGTACTGGCGGTGCACGGCCGGGGAGCCACCGCCGATAGTATCCTCGCCCTGGCCGAACCTGTCGGCCTGCCGGAGGTCCTCTGGGCGGCTCCGGCAGCGGAAGGCAACAGTTGGTATCCCCACAGCTTCCTGGAAAAAATCGAACTCAACGAACCGTGGCTGACTTCCGGCCTGAACCTGATTAAATCGGTTCTCGCCGGACTGGAAGCAGAAGGGCTGCCGCGGCGCAAAGTGATGCTCCTGGGCTTCTCCCAGGGCGCCTGCCTGGCGCTGGAATTCGCCGCCCGCAACGCCGGCCGCTATGGAGCGGTGGTGGGGCTGAGCGGAGGGCTGGTCGGCCCGCCCGGAACCGAACGCGGCTACGGCGGCTGGTTCGAAGACACCCCGCTGTTTATCGGCTGCAGCGACACGGACCCGCACATACCGCTGGCGAGGCTGCGCGAAACTGAAGAGGTTTTCCAGAGGCTGGGTGCGGAAGTCACTTTGCAGCTCTACCCCGGTTCCAGCCACGGAGTGAACGCAGACGAACTGGAGCGAGTCAGGATCCTGCTGAAAAGCCTGACCGGCTGAAAGCGGTGGGATGATCGGCTGAAAAGACCCGATTTTTCCTGAACCGCACACGGCCTCGGAGTTTCATCCCGAACCTCCCGCTCCGACCCCGCTTATCCCGCCTTACCCTATCTTAATCCTTCATATAAGCGTATTGGGAAATTACCCTGTTAAAAAGGTAAACCATAAGAAGGCGGTTCGGTATGAACTCGTGTAACCTTTTATAATATAATGTGTTGCCGTAGAGGCGACGCATGCGTCCCCTCTACGATTTATGTTCTTCCTATTCAGGCGCGAATAAAGAAATTCCTGGAAATTGACTACCCTCGCGACAAGCCACGAGTTATTAAGCCAATTTCCTGGCACTTCGTGCCACCGGAATTTCTAAATACGAAAAGCTAAAACGGTAACCCCGGAGCAAGCTCCGAGGAATTCTTTTCGATTAATTTCACACGATTCCATTGATTTTCAAATTGATAAAAAAAAAAATTCGCCTATCTTTGATCGAGACCCTTCCAGTAACGTCCCCATCCACCCGGAGGAACCAGATGACCACCGAGCTTTTCCGGAAATCGTTCTTCAGGCCTTTTGCACTCTTTCTGGCTGTACTTTCGATCTTCTCCACCAGCGCTCGCGCCCAGGCTCAGGAAGAAAGCCTGCAGGTCATCCAGCGCTGGGCTCAATGGAGCGATCCCGGCCACAGCCTCATCCACTATCTCAACGGTGTCGCATTCTGTCAGCTCGACCAGCGCGACAGCGAGATAACCACCCTGCGCACGGCCAACGATTGGCGGCTGCGGCAGCAGAAGGTGAAGCGTATCCTGAACGAGCTGCTGGGCCCCTGGCCGGAAAAAACTCCGCTGAACGCCCGAGTGACTGGTACGGTCAAACAGAACGGCTACCGGATTGAAAAAATCGTCTACGAATCTCAGCCCCGCTTTTACGTTACCGGCTGCCTGTTCATCCCGGACGGCCTGAAAGGCAAGTCCCCGGCCATCCTGAACGTAATCGGCCACACCGACATCAGTTTCCGCGGAAAACTCTATCAGCAACTGATCCTGAACCTGGTGAAAAAGAAATTCATCGTCTTTGCCATCGACCCGATCGGCCAGGGCGAGCGGCTCCAGTATTTCGATCCGGAAAAAGGTCAGTCGGTGGTGGGCCGGGCCACCAGCGAGCATTCGTACGTGGGCCGGCAATGCTTCATCGCCGGGACGTCGCTGGCCGGCTATTTCACCTGGGACGGTATCCGCGCCGTGGACTACCTGCTCACCCGCCCGGAAGTGGACCCGCAGCGGATAGGTATCACCGGCATCTCCGGCGGCGGAACGCAGACCAGCTACATCTGGGCCTGTGACGACCGGTTGGCCGCGGCCGCTCCCACTTGCTACATCACCGGTTTCCGCCGCCTGCTGGAATCGATCGGGCCGCAGGATGCCGAACAGAACATCCTGCATGCAGTCGGCCGGGGTATCACCCACGCCGATTTCCTCGAAGCGAGAGCTCCCAGGCCGGCCCTGATCGTGGCCACCACCAGGGACTTCTTCAGCATCCAGGGCGCACGCGAGACTTTCCGCGAAGTCGAGGCCGCCTACCGCGCCCTGGGCGCAGCGGACCAGATCGGTATCGCCGAGGACGACTTCGAGCACGGCTACACTGCCCTGACCCGTCAAGCCATCTACTCCTTCTTCCAGAAAACTCTGCGTCAGCCCGGCAACCCGGCCGATGAGGAGGTGACCCTGCTCGACCCGGCGGAACTCAAAGTGACCCAGACCGGCCAGGTCTCGACCAGCCTCGGCGGAGAGAGCGCATTCACGCTGGTGCGTACTAAAGCCCTGGGTCTGCTGGAGAAAATCGCCGAGGCGAGGAAAAATCCCGCCGTGCACCTCGACCGCGTGCGCCGCCAGGCGCAGCTACTCTCCGGCTACAGCTCACCGGTCGACGCGGTGGACCCGGTTTTCCGCGGCCGCTACCAGCGCGAGGGCTATACCGTGGAAATGTGGGGCCTGCCTGGAGAAGGCGATATCGTCCTGCCGGTTCTGCTGTTCGTTCCGTCCGGATCCGGCCCGTTTCCCGGGCTGGTTTACCTGAATCCGCGCGGTAAGAGCGCTGCCGCCGGAGCCGGCGGTGAAATCGAAAAGCTCGTGCGCAGGGGCTTCCTGGTGGCGGCCCCGGACGTTTCGGGCACGGGCGAGCTGGCGGATGAATCGGAATCGACCTCTTTTACCGGAGTGTTGACCGGCAAGAGCGTGGTGGGCGTCCAGGCCGGCGACATCGTGCGGGTGGTAAAGCTTCTCCTGCGGCGGGAGGAAGTGGCCGGCGGCAAAATTTTCGCCGCGGCGTTCGAAGAAAGCTGCCCGGCGCTGCTGCACGCTGCGGCTTTCGAGCCCTCCATCGCCGGAGTGGCCTTGCTGCGGGGGCTTGTCAGCTACGGGTCGCTGGTGACCAACCGGTTTTACAAGTTCGATTTTGCCGGCGCGGTGCCGGCGGCGCTCACCGCCTACGATCTGCCCGACCTGGCCGCCTGCCTGGCCCCCAGAAAACTCGTTCTGGCCGGTACGCTCGACCAGATGCAGGAACCCTTGCCGGAGGGCCAGGCCGCAGAACAGTACTCGTTCGCCAGGTCCCGTTACCTCGGCCTCGACGCCGGCGGGAACTTCAGGATCGAATCCGGGCCGGCCGGGGGTGAAGCCGAGGCAATCGCCGGCTGGTTCAGCGACTGATTCACCGCTCGCTGCCGGACTCTCGTCTGATTCACGGTAATCGTACCAGGCTCCAAGGAGACCCGATTATGGACCCTGCCACCTTCACCAATCGGCTCCGGGCTTTCTTCAGCCGACCGCTGTCAGTCATCGTTTTCGCTACGCTTCTGTATCCGGAGACTTCCCCGGCCGTCCTGGTCGCCGCCGCAGCCGAACTGCCGGCGATCCGCGGCAGCCTGACCCTGGACGGAGCTCAGTCCGAAAGCTTCTGGCGCAGTTCGGCGGAATACACCCTGGCTCCCGCCGAAACCGGAGTGCCGCAGGAGACGGGCGGGAGCTTTCGCCTGGTGCGCTCCGGGGCCTGGCTCTGCCTTATCGCCCGGCTGCCTGAAAAGGACGGCCGCGTGCTGGCTTTCTCGCAGGGCTACAATCCTGAATGGACCCGCGATTCAAACGGGTCCCCGGCTGCGGAGGACCGTCTTCAGTTACGGATCGCAGCCGCCGGCAAGGACCCGGAACAGGGCGCGGCGGTTTTCGAAGTGAATCCCTGGGGTGCGGTCAGGGTCAGCCGGGAGGGCGGCCTCGTGGCCCGCAGCGGCTTCATGGCTGCGGCCGCGGTTGGCCGGGAAGGCTGGGTGGTCGAGGCCGCCGTCCCCCTGGACGAAGCAGCCGCCGGCAGCGACGGCCCTCTTTCGTTGACCGTAACCAGGATCCGCTCCCGGCGCCCCCTGGACCCGGAATTTCACTGGCAGCGGACGGTCGAGGTCAGCCGGCCGGTGATTTCGGCCGCTGACCGCAATCTCGGCGCTCCCAGTTACGCTCCGCCGCTGTTGGGCAACCGGGAAGAACCGCTGGTGGTCGGCAGGGTGCAGAAAGCCCCGGCACTGGATTCGGACTGGGAGAATCCGGACTGGCAGGCGGTCGGGGAGATCGAGCTGCCGGCCAACGAGTTTCCTGTCCGCCGCCCGGATTACCAGACCCTGGTGCGGCTCGTACACGACGGCCGGACCCTGACTGCGTTTTTCCGCTGCACCGAGGACGAGCGGGTTGACTGCGAAGTCGGCGAGCGCGACGGCGACGTGGCCGGGGACGACCATGTTTTCCTCTGCCTGGCCGCTTCCGGCTCGGCGCTGGTCGAAGTTCAGGTGAACCCGGCCGAGACGGCCAGGGACGCCCTGGCCCGGGGACCGCACAGGTACAGCTCGGGCTCCGGCGCCTGGAACGGCGATATCCGGACCCATTGCGACATTTTCAGCGACCACTGGACGGCGCGAGTTGACATCCCGCTGGACCAGGCCGCCCTCGCCCTGGGAGAGCTCCCGCTGCCGGAAAACTGGCGCATCATCCTGGGGCGGGTGCGCCGGGGACGCCCCGGCGATCCGGCGGAAATCAGCTCCCTGCCGGTGACCGGTTCAGCCAATTGGCTGGCCCCGGCCCGTTTCCGGCGGATGGTCCTGGGCAGCGCTCCGGCTCAGGGCCTGTCGTATCCAAAGCCCGTCTACCCCGCGGACACACTCGGCGGCCTCGCCAAACAGATCGCCGGATTATCGCCATTCGCCTTCTCCCGCGTGGAAAGAAAGTACCACGGTTTTCCGGACATGCTCTCCAGCAGCGCCGCCGGTCGTATCCGGGAGCTGGCCATGCGTGAGCACGCCGAATGGGATTCGGTGGCGACGCTGGCCGACTGGGAAGCTTTCCGCGGGCCGCGGGTGAAAGCGCTCCGCTCCGCGCTCGGTGAGTTCCCCGCTTCCAGGCCGCCCCTGGCGTTCCAGGTCACGGCCAGCCGGGAGCGGGACGGTTACGTGCTGCAGAACGTAGTCTATCAGAGCCGGCCCGGGGATTTCGTGGCGGCCAACCTCTTCCTGCCCTCGCACCCGCCGGTACGCATGCCCGGCATCATCATCATCCCCAGCCAACATTACCCCAAGACCCAGGGAGAGATGCAGGACTGCGGGATCGTCTGGGCCCGCACGGGTTGCGCCGTGCTGGTGATCGAAAGGCTGGCCTCCGGGGAACGGACCGAAACCCTGCCCTGGTACCGTCAGAATTACCAGTCGGAATACTTGACCGAACTGCAACTCGACCTGGTGGGCCAGAGCCGAATGGGCTGGATGGCCTGGGATGCGATCCGGGCGGTGGACCTGTTTTACGAGCTGGGCAATATCGACACCGACAGGATCATCCTGATCGGCTCGGTGGCCGGCGGTGGGATCGCCGCCGCGCTGGCTGCCGCTTTCGACGACCGGATCGATGCGGTGATCCCGTTCAACTTCGGCCGGGTGTACTGGTGGGACTGGGGGATCCGGGGCAGCCTGGCGAACCGGATCACACCCTGGTTCATGTACAACCTGGCCGCGCCACGCAAGTTCATCTATGCTCACGAATTTTCCTGGGAGGGAGAGGAAGGCCCCGAGTACCCGGAAGTCTGGGTCCCGGCCTGGCCGCGTTACCGGAAAGTCTACGAGCTCTATGATGCCCAGGCGAACCTGGCCACCACCCAGGGCACCGGCCTGCTGCGCGTCCAGGCCACCGCCGGCGACTGCTGGAGCGTGGGTCCGGTCCAGCGGGAGCCGGTCTACCACGTCCTGGAGCGCTGGTTCGGCATTCCCCTGCCCAGGGATGAAGACCGCAGGATCAGGATCGACAGCGGACTCGGCTTCACCAGGCTCAGGCCGGATTACGCGGCGATCGTCGAGGAAGAGAACCGGCGCCGGCTGCCGGAAACCGAGCTGCTCAGTATCACACCCGGCTGCGATGCCGGCCTGGAACGCAGAGCGCTCCACGAGATCGCCCGCGACATGGCGCAGCAATTCCTGGCGGCGGCCCGGAAGCAGAGGGCCGAACTCGGTCCCGCGGAACTGCGCCGGACACTGGCCGAAACACTCACTCCCCTGCTGGGAAACATCGACCCCGAGCCGGCCGTAAAAGCCGACCGGCTGCGGGTGGATGAACGGCCTTCAATGGTTGTCGAAGTGACCGCCCTGCACACCGAGGAAGGGATTATCGTCCCGCTGTACCTGATCCGGCCGAAAAATGCCCCCGCCGGGCCGCTGCCGGTGGTGGTGGCGATCGCCGAACACGGGAAGCGCGGCTTTCTGGAAAACCGTGCGCCGGAGCTGGCGGAGCTGGTCGAGCGGGGTGTCGCAGTCTGCCTGCCGGACCTGCGCGGCACGGGTGAGACCGCGCCGGAGCGCTATAACCGGGGCGCCGGCGACCATTCCCGCGAAGTCTCCCTGGGCCGCACCTTGTTGGGCAGCCGCCTCAAGGACCTCCGTTCGGTGCTGGCCTGGCTCTGGCGGCAGGACCGGTTCACCCCGGCCGGAACCGCGCTCTGGGGAGAATCGTTCGCCGACGCAAACCTGGAGCCGATCTATCTCGACGAACTGGCGAACTGGCAGGTGGGCCCGGTGATCCAGCGTTACGCGAGCCCCCTGGGCAGCCAGCTCGCCCTGCTGGCCGCCCTCTACCAGCCTGAGATCGCGGCCGTGGCTGCCGGCGGCGGCCTTTCCGGCTACCTTTCGGTGCTCGACGATGCCTTCGCCTACCTGCCGCCGGACGTGATCGTGCCGAAAATCCTGAAATACTGCGACGTCCCGGACGTCTGCGCCAGCCTGGCCCCCGCCAAGCTTCTCCTGTACGGGATGGTGGACGGGAAGAACTATCCGGTCCCGGAAGCGGGACTGGCGGAATTCCGTGAAACCGTGGAACGAAGCTGCGCCCGCGCCGGCGGGACCGGCAACCTGACTGTCCTGGGTGGGAAAACGGACGGAGCGAAAGCCGTCTCCTGGCTTGCCGGAAACCTGAACCGCTGACCGGTGGAAATCGTCTCAGGACCGGGATTTGAGGGCCTGTGCAGTCGAACGGCTTTACCCGTTTCTATGATCGGGTACGTCATTGATTGCATCCCGTTACTTGGGGGATTTACCTTTTTCCGCCGGTACGTGATGGAAATTTCCCCAATCCCCTTGACCGTGATGAGACCGAGGTGGTAAACTGAAAAACCTGTGCAACTTTCCTGGCGGCCGATAATGATCTTCGACAGCAAACAAACCAGATTATTCAATTCCATCCGCGAGGGCCAGCTCGAACGGGTCAAGGCACTCGTGGCTAAGGGCCTGGACGAGAGCCTGCGCGACGCTGAGGGGCGTACTCCACTGGTGGCCGCTTGCGAGGCGGGGCAGGTCGGCATCGCCAAGCTGCTGATCAACAGCGGAGCGGAAATCGACGGCAAGGCTGACAACGGGGAAACCGGCCTGATGGCGGCTGCCAGGCGGGGCAATGCACCGTTGATGGATTTCCTGCTCAAGGCCGGCGCCAGTCCCAACCTGAAAGACAAACAGGGCAACACCGCCCTGATCCTGGCTACCACCTGGGCCACCCGGATGGCCTCGATCGGTATCGCCGAAACCACTCAGAAGGTGGCCCTGCTGCTGGAGGCCGGCGCGGAAGTCAACGCCGCCGACCGGCGCGGCCGCACCGCCCTGATGGCCAGCGTGCGAAGCGGCGGGGGAACGATGGATGAGGAAAACCGTTTGCCCGTAGTAAAACTTCTGCTCGAAAAAGGCGCCGATGTCAACGCGGTCAGCGACAGGGGACGGACGGCCCTGATGTCGGCAGCCTTCCGGGGCCTCCGGGAAACTTTCCGGCTGCTGCTGGAGGCCGGCGCGGACCACGCCATACGCGACAGTCGGGGCCGCTCGGCCCTGATGTGCGCCGCCCAGGGCGCATTCTGGAGCTACCGGCGCGCCGGCTATATCGGCATCGTCAACCTGATGCTCGACCGCGGCGTGGACCTCACCGATAAAGACAGCCGCAGCCAGACCGTACTGATGGTCGCCCGGAAGCACCAACGCAAAGAGCTGATCACACTGTTCAAAAAAGCTGGCGCTGTCGAATGAGTTCAGCCAGTGGAGAAACCATGAAACGACTCCTGACCCTGTCCATTGTTATTTTTACCGTATCAATCAGCACTCCCGGTGTCCGGGCTGCCGATGACTCCGTTGCCCTGTTCGACGGCAAAAGCCTCGCCGGCTGGCACGTCGAGGGCGGAAAGATCGAGTCCTGGCAGGCCGAGGACGGCTTGCTGAGCTGTATTGCGCCCGGCGGCGGTGAACTCACCACCGACAGCATCTACGCCGACTTCGTCCTCACCCTCGAATGGCGCCTGCCCCCCGGAGGCAACAGCGGCGTGGGCCTGCGCTTTCCATCCAATACCCACGTTTCGGAAACCGGTATGGAAATCCAGATCCTGGACGATGATGCGCCCCAGCACCGCGACCTCAAGCCGGCCCAGTACACCGGCAGCATCTACTACCAGGTGCCGGCCAAACAGGGAGCGGCCCATCCGCCGGGTGAATGGAACCGCTACGTGATTACCTGCAAGGGTCCACTGGTGGTGGTCGAGCTTAACGGCCGGGAAGTGGTGCGGGCCAATCTGGACGAGTGCACGGTCGGCGAGGGCGGGCTGACACCACTGGCCAAACGTCCGCGCCAGGGGCATATCGGCCTGCAGAGCCACGATACGCGGGTGGATTTCAGGAACATAAAGCTCAAAAAACTCTAACTGATCTGATACAGCTTACCAACTCCGATTAATCACGAAATACCGCAAATCTTCGTAGGGGCGGACCCACGTGTCCGCCCGTTTTTCGGTAATTTCCCGATGGCAATTCGGATAATCATATATTCCGGCAGTCCGCCGGCCGGAGAGGGAGCCTGACAGTGAATAGCGACGAGCGCCGGTACAGGTGGGGTAAAGTCCGGGCGGAACAGCTTCCGCAGGCAGTGATTGACGTAATTCCGCTGATCGTGCTTACCGCAGCCCTGCTAATCCTGCTCTTTCCTTCCGGCGCGCGGCCAGCCGAAAACAAGGCTCTGCTGGCCGATGACACTTTCAGCGGCTCGAGCGGCGGCTGGGAGCCGTACAGCCTGCAGGAGGGGCAGCGGCCGGAGTTTTTCGTGGACGAGGAGTCGGAGTTCGGCGGCCCGGGCAGCCTCGGCCTCTACGGCGCCTCCAACAGCGCCGTCCGGGGCTGCTGGCGCAAGGTGGTCGAGGGGATCGAGCCGGGAGCGTTCTACAACTTCGAGGCGCATTACAAGGCCACCGGCGGAATGAACCTCCCGATCGAAGTATTCGCCAGGCTGGAATGGCAGGATTCCGGCGGCGGGATGATCGGCAATACCCACTACTATCCCGCCGAGGTGGCCGCTGAAGGCGACTGGAATCGGCTGTCCGGCACCTATCAGGCCCCGGAAAAAGCCGTTAAGGTCAGGCTCGAGCTGTTCCTCAGCCACTGCCCCCAGGGCCGGGCCCTCTGGGACGGGATTACGCTGGCCCAGGTCCCTGCCCCGCCCCCGCGCAAGGTTCGCCTGGCCACGGTCAACTGCCGGCCGGGTGGAAATAACTCCAGCGCCCAGTCCGTGGAGGAGTTCTGCCGGCTGGTGACCAGGGCGGGAGAGGCGCGCTGCGACATAGTCTGCCTGGGGGAGGGAATCAACCTGATCGGCGTGGCCCGGCCGGACGGCCAGCCCAGCGAATACAAGGACATCGCCGAACCGATCCCCGGGCCAACCACCGCCAGGCTGAGCGAGCTGGCTCGTCAGTACCGCATGTACATCGTGGCCGCCCTGGGCGAGCGGGAAAACCAGGCGATCTACAACACCGCGGTGCTGATCGGCCGCGACGGCAAACTGAAAGGCAAGTACCGCAAGGTCTGCGTGCCGGATGGCGAGCTGGACCAGGGCTGCGTGCCCGGCGGCTCATTCCCGGTCTTCGACACCGACTTCGGCCGAGTAGGGCTGATGATCTGCTGGGACAGCTGGTTCGTCGACCCGGCGCGAGCTCTGGCGCTCAAAGGCGCGGAGGTGATCCTGCTGCCGATCTGGGGCGGAGACGCCACCGTGATCGCCGCCCGCGCCATCGAAAACCACGTCTTCCTGGTGAGCTGCGGCTACGATGTGGCGAGCACGGTCCACGACCCCTGGGGCCGGGTGATCGCCGAAGCCAAGGATAAACCCGGCATAGCTTACGCCGACATCGACCTCAACTACCCGCCGGCCTGCCCGTGGCCCTGGCCCCTGGAGGACCTGCGCGCCCAGTTATTGCACTCCACCCGCTACGACTTGCAGCCCGTGCCGCCCCGCTGATACCGTGAATGTAATTTAACGACAAGGTTTCCACCAAAGGCCCGTTGCGTAGAGACACGGCGCGTTCACCTTGTATCATGAGCGCCGTGTCCTTACGACAAATGTCAAAATTAATCAACGTGGATGTTCACCTGGAACGCAGGTCGGTGCCGGTGGGACATCCCTTGCCGTCAATGCACTTTCCTCCAGGCGTCCGCCCTGGCGATCAGGCTTTCGACCGAGCCTTCGTGGAAGAATATCACTCCCTCCACACGTGTCGTACCGTGCGCCGGGCAGTCGGCGATCTCCGGATCGGAATGGAAGCAGGGGTTCTGCGGGTTGCAGAACATCACGCGGGACGGCTGCCAGATCATGGCCAGCCAATGCTGCGGGTCGTCCGCGGCCTGGACCATGATCACCGCCGGGTCGGCCACCTCGTCCACGATCCGGCCCGGGCCTTTGTCGCGGAACCAGGTCATGTCGGGGACCGTGCGGTTGTCCGGCATACCCTTGACGTTCACTCCCCAGTTGATCTTGCTGCGGATATCGGTCCAGCCGCGGTCAGGGAAGTCGCCCTCGTAATGGGTCTGGTCGTGCAGCTTCACCGGCTTGCCGTCCACCGCGATCCAGGTGCGCGCGTAACTGGTGTCGCGGAACTCGGTCATCGCGTCCGGCCGGCCGGGCACATTTATGTACCTGTCCGGCTTGAGGCAGATCAGGGAGCGGATGTTGGTAATCGCCGAATCGGTATCGTTGGCGATTTCGAGCAGCAGGCTCAC